>ENA-ORSS01000618-ORSS01000618.1-human-gut-metagenome-genome-assembly--contig:-NODE-618-length-42268-cov-4.584701_pt1 | contig 42268 bp, 30 predicted proteins | sample MGYA00241899_ERZ509162 | MGnify/ENA primary metagenome ERZ509162 (study PRJEB26280, sample SAMEA2338641) | human gut metagenome | biome: human gut; feature: human-associated habitat; material: faeces... | reverse complement strand
TATGTGTATGTGTTGTCTCTGATGTCCCAGATGGTGTATATACCATATAGAAAAGATTGATTGCATCTCCCTTTGTTACTGTTACATTACCAGTTACTACATCTACTGTTACTATATTATCTGTTCCTACTGTTGCTGCTGTTCCATTAACATTAACTGTCTTACCTGAAGCTGCTGTTGTTCCACCAAATACAAGTGTAAGCTTTCCTTTCGATGGTGCTTTAAATGTAATATTAGTCTTACCTTCCATCTTAAGGCACTTATCATATGTAACTCCGTTATATGTTACAGAGCCCTTACTATCTGATGTACTTCCTGTTATAGTAAAGAAGTCACTTGTTAAGCCATTACTGAAGTCTTTTGTATAAGAATCATCTGTAACTGGTGTATCTGGCTCTTCTCCTCCAATAACCGGAATAATTGCTGTCTCATTCTTCTTGCATACTGTACATGTACGGCTCTTAACGCCTGTTTCTGTTGCAGTTGCTGCCTTAACCACTTTCCATTCACCATATGTATGAGCTGTCTTTGGAACTACTTCTGTGTATGTCTTCTTATCGCAAGTTCCATTAGTAGCTGTACATGTGTAAGTAATTTCTCCTTCTTCAGCACATGTAGCTTTCTTTGTTATAGTACTTACATAATTATGTATATGCTTTTCTCCTGATGATACGCTTCCACCACCTACTGATACAAGAGATGTCTTGTATGCATTAAGCTTATCCTTTAATGGCCTATTGAGTGAATAGCTTGTATCATCAACACTGTTATCAAATGTCCACTTGAAATCTCCGCCCATAATACGTCCTGCATACTTAGTTACAATTGAAGGAACATCTGCAGGTGCATCAATATCAGCAGTATCAACACCTAAATCAACCTTAGTATCAAAATTAGAATATGTCTTTCCACCCTGCTTTGCCTTATAAGTTGAAGGTACTGTTTCACTTCTTGATGTTGCAAGATATGCATCGAAATCAGTTGCACTTGCAGTTGTTGTACCAGCATCCGAATTAGCATATATAACAGACTTCTGACCTTCCATATAGTTGTTGTATGCCTTGATGACACCACCATTCTCTCCTGAGAATATTCCACCTGCCAGAACATCACTTCCCTGCATTGAACTGAGCATTGGATAATTACAATGTCTGAAATAGTTAGCCTCTACGAAAGCCTCACTATCCTTTGCAGCGCCTACACCATATTTAGAATTACCATCATAGTAGTTATTATATACATGAACTGACATTGTTCTGATACGAGGATGTCTTGAATCAGAATGGTCAAACCAGTTATGGTGATATGTAATCCAGTTCTCACCTGACTCTGACTTCATGCCACAAAGTGACATCTTTCCTGAATCCCAGAAATGATTGTAAGATACTGTCACATACTGAGAATTATCCTTTAAATCCATAGAGCCATCGCCCTTAGCCTGGTCACCATCTGAACCAGCATCACCATAGAACACATCGTTGTTATGTACCCATACACCAAGTGACTGCTTAAGAGATATACCATCTCCGTCTTTTCCACCGCCCCAGTTCATAAGACCAAGGTTTCTTACTTCTATGCCTGTTGACTGGAATACAGCCACACCTGCTCCATATAAAGTAGCATCATCACCAATACCCTCAAATGTTACGTTAGCTGCTCCCTTAACACCAATTGCATATGCTGATGATACATCTTTGCAGGCAAGTCCGCTTAATGTAACCTGACCTATAATACGGATAGCAACTGGCTGGCAGTTACTCTTAGCCTTAATTGCCTGTGTAATAGCTGCTACACCTGTATATTCTGTGTTACCAATCTTCATCTTAACTGTATTCTTATTAGCTTCTGTAACATAAAGAACAGATGCATTAGACTTTAATGTACCATCGTTATTATATGCACCAACGCCATTCTTTACCGGTGAATTACTTGAAAATGTAAATCCGCTTCTGTCATGTGCATTTACAGTAAGCTTATCTGAAACGATAGCAGCTGATGTATTCTCCTTGCCATTGTTCAGCGGAACAATCTTCATAACATAATCGCCTGCTTTTAATCCTACAGCATCCGCTCTCATGTAAGATGGATACTTTCTGATAAGCTCATCGTCCAACTGGACATAAGCTGAATCTGAGGCACTTGCAGACTTAACATATACATTGTAACCTGTAGCTCCTGTTACAGGTGTCCATTTAACATATGCTGTCTCAAGCCAGCCTGATGCTTCTGTTATTGCGCCAGAAGCTGCATGTACTGGATTCATGTCAAATACTATAACTGACACTGCCACCATTACACATGCAAGTAATGCACTCATAAACTTTTTTACTTGCTTTTTCATTTTTCCTCTCCTTTTCCATTTTATGCACATTTTTGTGCAAATTTGATATGTTTTATTCACAAATCATGTTTATATTACCATTATTGTACAATATTATCAACCGCATTTTACATGTTAGAGAAAATTTTTCGTAATTTTAACACATTATTTCTTTTCCTAAAGCAAATGAATATACAATTTTTTCTTTTACAGTTTTTCCGGTAAGCTGTTCCAGTGCTTTTGCATAGTAATCAAGCTGGATTGCGTATCTTTTGACAAGCTCTTTTTCCCCCGCTTTGCCCTTCATAACTCTGTCAGTCTTATAATCAACAATCACAAGTTCTCCGTCCTCTTCAAAACACAAGTCAATTATACCCTGTATAAGCTGTCCTTCGTACTCAAATACAAAAGGCTGTTCTCTTCTGACACTGCCACAGTTCACCGCATTTGCAACTCTCCTGCCTGTATCTGATTGTACAAATGTATATATATCCCACGGATTGACACTTTTCACTTGTAATTCATTCATCTTTCCTGTTTCTAACATTCTGTTAATATCTGCTTTAACTCCATCAAGGTTCACACTCACTGAATAGTCAAGACATTCCATAACCCTGTGATATGCGCTACCACGCTCATTAGCAGCAAGCTGCACTTCCTCACCGCTTATGAACTTTGGAATTATGCTGTTTGTCTCATCACATTCTTCCTTTTTAAGTGCTGACTTCACAGATTCATCCATGTAAGCATTTTCCTCTGAATCATCATCCGCCTGCATAGACTTAAGCTGCGAAACCGTCAGCTTCATCCTTCCGGCTGCGTTATCATCAGGAACATACTCCGGAAGCTCCTCTAATAAGGGATAAGACACAGCTTCCATAATTTCATCAGCCAGTCCCCCGATTCTAACAGCATTCGCTTCACCAGCCATCTCCTCGGATTCATCCACATCAGCCCAAGAATCCTCTCCGGCATCAACCATCACTTTAAAGCTGCCTTTCAATTTATCTGAATCCATAAGACACACTGGCATTATCATATCAAGATAGTTCTTTATATTCTCACTGTCCGCGAAAGACAACATTCCATCTGCCGCAAGTTGCTCTGCACTTTCCCTGTATTTATCAAGTGTCTTGTCTGCATCTTTTACAACTCCGGTAATTATGAGTTTTTCCCTTGCTCTTGTCATTGCTACATAGAGAAGTCTCTCTTCCTCTGCTATCGACTCTCTTACAATTCTTCTTGCCATAGCACCTTTAATAATAGTAGGTGTCTTCGTTCTTCTTTCAAGGTCAACATAATCAACTGCAATTCCTAAGTTCTGGTCTACAAGCACCGGTGCAGTTGCGTCCATAAAGTTAATGCTCTTATGCGCCCCAGCAAGTATTACAATAGGAAATTCAAGGCCTTTACTCTTATGGATACTCATAATTCTTACAAGATTCTCATTATCTTGACTGGCAGCCCCCTCTGCAAAATCTTCGTCAAACTTCTTAAGTCTTTCAATATATCTTAAAAAATTAAACAAACCAGAATAACTTGACTTTCCATATCCCGCTGCTCTTTCCAGCAGGACATTTAAGTTAGCCTGTCTCTGTGCTCCGGCAGGCATTGTTCCCACATAATCGTAGTAGCCTGAATCATATATCATCTCCCAACACAGATCATATAGTGACTCAACACTGCTCTTGTCTCGGTATTCTGTGAGCTTTGCAAGGAATAATGCACATTTGCCGGACAGCTGCTTAACATCCGTCTCCTGTATCTTATCTGCTCCGCCAAGCACTGCAACCGCTTTCAAATGTTCATACAGGTTGTTATGTGTATTCTTATCTGCATGCTCCCTGCCAAGCTTTCTCACCATTCCAAGCTCCGCTGCCGTAAATCCTCCAAAATAAGACATCATCGCCGCCGCAAGGCTTATCTCCTGAACCGGATTATCTACTATTGTAAGCATGCTTAAGATTACCTGTATCTCACGCACGCTGAAATATCCTGTTGACGAATCTGTATACGCCGGTATCCCCCTGTCCATCAGGGCATCTGCAAATGTATCTGCCCAGCCTGTAACTGACCTTGTAAGAATTACAATATCCCTGTATTCTGCCGGTCTGTATATATTCTCATCTGAATCATATACATTTATGCCAGAAGCAACTATTCCCTCAATCAGCTTTGCAAGCCTGTCTGCCTCAAGTTCTCTTGTTGTCGCCTCTTCTTCATTCTCTGAAGATATAAGAATAACGTCTGTACTCTTGTTGGCTTCATCACCGTAATTACTGTCACTATATTCAGGATATGGAAATCCTGCATTAAGCCTTACCGATTCGTCATACCCGATTCCTGAAAAATTCTTATTCATGATATGACTGAACACATCATTGGCACACTCAAGTACATTTTCCCGGCTTCGGAAATTCTTCTGTAATTCAATTCTAACATTATCGCCAGTCTCGCCGTATGTATCGTACTTCTCTATGAAAAGCTCCGGGCAGGCAAGACGGAACTTGTATATGCTCTGCTTTACATCACCAACCATGTATATATTGTTATTCTCACCTGTCAGTCTCGTCTTTGACACCGCATTAAGAATAACCTCCTGCAACTGATTGGAATCCTGATACTCGTCTATCAGTATCTCTTCAAATCTGTTCGCAAGCTTGTCGGCAGTCTCTGTGTATACAAGTTTTCCGTCTTCTTTCTTTACAAGTATTGAAAGTGCAAGATGTTCCATGTCATTAAAATCAATTATGCCCTTCTCTCGCTTCACCTCTGAAACACGCTTGGCATACACCTTTGCCACTTTAAGTAAAGTCCGTATCTGGATGCCTGCCCCCTGCATGTCTGCAAATATTCCCTCATCATCTTTCAAGAATATCTTATCATTAAGCCGTCCTATGTAATCTTTAAACAACTTTCGCTGCCCCTTGATATATTCCTTAATATCCGGGTCTGCTCCTGCATCCTTCTTTCTTGACAGGGCTTCAAATGAAAATATTCTTATCCTTCTGCCAAGCTCTCCAAAATCCTGTGAATTAATCATCTCATTAATTCCAAGCAAGTCAGACTGCAAAGCACCTGTATATGCTGCAGGTCCTGCCGGCTCAGAACAGATATCTACTAATCTGTTATATTTATCACGGTAATCAAGAAGTGCATTTTTAATTGAATCATACAGCTCCTTAATTGCAGGATTATCGTAAGTCTCATCATCATAAACTAACATGCACTCGTCAAACCACTCATCAATCCACGGATTGCTTCTTGAAAAACGGTATATTTTATCTATAATGCTCACAAGCCCTGAATCGTCCCGTCCCATGCCAAATGCATCAACAAGATTAAAGAATTCTTCATCTGCTTCGGCATAGAATTCCTCAAGCACATCTTCCAACACATCATTTTCAATAAGCTTCTTCTCACCCTCGTCCATTATCCTGAACCCCGGGTCCAGATTAACCTCTGGAAAATGATTTCTGATTATCCATAGACAGAAACTGTCTATTGTCGTTATCTGTGCGTTGTTAAGCAGTGTTATCTGTCTTAAAAGGTTCACATCCCCCTGATTCTCGTCAAGCATTGAATCAAGTGCTTTTCTTATCTTGTCTTTCATCTGGGCTGCTGCCGCCTTTGTAAATGTAACAACAACCAGCCTGTCTATATCTATATTCTTGTCAGGGTCTGTAATCATGGAAATAATTCGCTCTACCAGAACAGCAGTCTTTCCTGAACCGGCAGCCGCCGAAACCAGCACATTACAGTCTCTTGTATCAATCGCGTTCTTCTGCGCCGGTGTCCATTTTCTTTCCATTCTCATCAACCCCTTCCTTTATATTATTCCATAATACTTCATCATCGAATTTCTTTAATTTTCTGTAATTGCAGCCTGGCAAATCCACAGAAAATCCGCACACCGCCCCATAAGGACATCTGTCACAGCTTGAAAACTGTCCGTCTTTATAAGGACTTCTCCTGATATCACCACCTACAATTCTGTCCGCGGTATCAATGGCTCTTACATCAACGAATCTTCCAAGTATATTAAACTGCTCTGTATTCATCACCTTGCTTCTTCGTGAGTCAAATCCGCCGTCAGCCTTTCTGCTAACCGGAATATTAAGTGACGTACCCTCGGTATTGTCCATCTTCTCGGCAATATCCTTATCCGAATTAACCATTCCTTTAAGACGCAGTTCACCCTTAATCTTATCCTCTATCTCTTCTGCACTCTCTGTTGTCGCAGATACAATCGGGTCACTTATGTTGTAGTAGAACACTCCGGCAGGAATCACATTTTTACCCGGACGCATCTTCGCCACAAGCTTCATTGCCGCTTCCATGTAGACCATAAGCTGGATATCAATTCCGTAGTAGGTCTTTACTATGTTGAAATCCTTCTTTCCTGTCTTGTAATCGATAATTCTTACATATACATCTGTGCCGTTTTCGCATATGTCAACGCGGTCAATTGTTCCGCTCATAAGCTGCTTTCTGTCTCCGTCCCCGACTTCCATATTGAACTTATGCTCGAATACAAATGGCACGAAATCACCACATTTTAACTGCTCACCCATCGCCCATATAGTGCGGTCTGCAAGGTCCTCCATCCTCTTAATCATGAATGAATTACGGCTTGAATCCTTAAGGATACTGTTCTGGTATATGTCAGTAATTGCAGCGACACTTCTTTTTACCATCTCGCGGCGCTTCTCCTCTGATATCAGATAGTACGACTCACCGTTTTTCTTGATTTCGTCGCACACCTCACGGATAACCGCATGCAGTACGACACCAAAGTTTACCGGTGAAAATGTGAATTCTTCCCTTTCCTTCAAATCAACTCCATATCTTAAGTAATACCTCAGCGGACACTCTGCAAAGTTCTCAAAAGATGTGACGCTTCCGACAAGCCTGCCGCCAGTAAGTGAATCAATAATATCCTCATCTATATTTGCAGCAATTTCAGTATTATCAAAGCTGTTCGCCGCCCGCGGTATTGTCACATATGAATTCTGCTGTGCCGTGTCTTTGTAAGATAACTTAAGGCAATGTGAAAACATTTTTCTCATGCTTCTTATAATATATGAAGGCATCAGCACCGCACCCTCGCTGTTTTTTACCGCATATGACATGTAAAGCTTCTCCGCACTCTTTGTCATAATAAGATACAGATAGAATCTCTGTGTAAATGCTTTCTCCCTCACGGAAGCTGACATAACTATTCCCTTATCCTCAAGATACTCCCTGTCGCTTTCTGACAGAACGCTTCTTGAATCAGCCTTCTTAGGTACATTGCCGTCATTGATTCCGACAAAGAACATGACCTTGATATTGTCAAGACGGGTTCTTTCTATATCTCCGATAACAACGCAGTCGTTGGTCTGCGGAATAAGTCCTATCTTAATCTCCTGAAATCCTGACGCAAGTATCTTGTTAAATTCTTTAATACCAACCTTCTCGCTTCCAAGAAGGGCATACATTTTATCTAATACTTCTATAACTTTCTTATATAACTGCGCATATTCATCACCAGTGTACTCGCTGTCATTAAGCACACTTACCTTCTGCTCCATATCTTCACGCACAAGGAATTCGTAAAGAGCCTTTACCATATCTGCAACATCAGATTCCTTTGACTTAAGCACTTCTTCCAATGGATCCAACATATCCGTTATCATTGTTCTTAGTGAATTAAGCTTCTCAAGGTCAGTATTATTGACTGTTCCCCTGAACTTTCTTATCCATGGTTCATGCCATTTTCCCCTACCTCTGATTCCAACTGCAACACAGTAATTGTCTAACAGATCAATATCTTCGCGCTCCATTCCGCTCATTCCGGTTCTTAAGAATCCTAATATGCTGTCATAGCTGTAATTATTCTCTATTATTCCAAGTGCACCGTTAATTGCCGCAATGAATGGATTGTCCGTCACATGGCGCTTGTAATCTAAGAAATATGGTATATCGTTCTGCTTTAATATATTAGCCGCCAGTTTGCCGTAGCCATCCATGTCCGCAGTAACTATCGCAATCTCGTTATATCTGTATCCACACAGTCTTGTAAGTCTTATTATTTCTCCTGCTGCAAATGTTAATTCTTCCTTGGCAACAGCTCCCTCATATATAACGATATTGTCAGTCTTCTGGTTAAATCTTCCCGAATTGTTTCTGAAAAGATTCTGTTCCAGGAAATCCAGTTCTTCTGAATTCTTAAATCTTGAATTAACATTTACAATTACATTCTTTCCCGGTACTGCTTTTCCTGCAATATACACAGGTTCAAGGACTTTCACATGTTCTTCATCACATATCTTATAAAGCTTTGATACGCAGTCCTTACTCATGAAAAAAAGTTCTTCCCTGCCTCTTACTGAATTTTCACGCTCAGATGCATCAATTGTCAGAGAAACATATATCTTCGGACACATTGATAAAAGAATTGTCATTAAATTGTACTGAACCGGAGTAAAGCCTGTGAATCCGTCAAATACTATCTCGCAATTCTTTATTTTCTCTGACTCTGTAACCTTGCTGCATAATTTATCCAGTATTTCTTCTTTAGTTATATAATTCTTGTCTATGTACTCTGCAAATGCGTTATATACAAGTACTATATCATCAAGCTTATACTGAAGTGCTGCACTTCCCTCTGAATCACTGTATGCTGCACCTGCCGCATCCTGCATAACATCCGGCTTGATATCATACTGAAGCATCTCCGATATAACAGACTTCATCTCTGACACAAATCCTGTATTAGACAGATTACTTCCAAAATATTTTAATCTGTCCTTGTTCTGCTCTAAAACTCTTTTAATAATCAGATTCTTTCCTGTATCATCAAGGACTTCAAGATTATCCTCACCCACTTCCTCAAATACTTTATACGCAAGCCTTTCAAAGCTCACAACATCTATATTAAGTATTCCTTTTCTTGGATGCATGGACACCAGTCTTTTCTGAATTGCCATAGTGTACTGCTCAGGCACAACAACTATATAATTCCTTTCAGGATTCTTCATTGACTCTTCAATTATATGCGTATACAGATAGTGCGATTTACCCGCACCTGAGCTTCCCAGAATTAATTGTAATGACATGTGTTACTCCCCTAATCTTTCTATAATAGACTTTACCATCATTTACTTTACCATAATGCACTTTTTCATATCATGTCTCATCATGGTTCGAAATCAACCGCTTCATATTCCACCGTATCTGAATAGTCCCACCATTCTCCCTGATAGCCTGTAAATCCGTTATTTTCCATAGCATTCTGTAGAATCATAACATTGTTCACAGCCTCTTCATCTTCTATATCAGAATAATCTCTATCTGCTTTCAAAGAAAAATCATCAAATTCTGTCGGCATTGATATAACACTTCCATCAGCAGCAACCATTGTAATATCCACTGTTCCTCCAAGATTATGCTTTTTCATTCCGTTAGCCGGATTTGCCACATAGTTAGGGTCCGGATATACTTCCCATAATTTCTGCTGTGCCTCAAACGGTCTGTATGCATCCCAAATCTTTAAGCTGTACCCCTGTTCTTTCAGTTCTTTCTGCACATTTGCAAGCTTCTTAACTGTTCCGTATCGAAGGTATGCGTCTGTGAAATCATATATTCTGACACCTGTAAAGTTATTGTCTGTTGCATACATCAATTCGACATATATATCCGGTATGTATTTATTTACAAGAACATATTCGTCATCTTCCGGTTCTTTTTCGGTTGTAATCTCCTGTGTTATAATTTCCTGTGCTGTCACTTCCTGTGCTGCAGTCTCCTGTATGTTCGCCATCTCTTTTTCTGATACATCATCTGTTGTAACATTTTTCTTTTGTCCACATGCTGTCATGCCTGCCGCTATAATCACTATTACTGCAAATGTTTTGATAAATTTACTGTTCATAATCATTCACCTCTTCATAAACCTACCATTTTACACTATCCAATACATTTGTATTTAATATACCACATTTTAATCATAATCTCCCACTCCATACCATATATTTTGTAATAATGAATATGAAGGGCAGGTTTCTTTGTGATGAGTCAGACTAAAATTGTTGTTATTCCATTTAAAAAGCTCCTTATTGGAGCGGTTATCGCTGCTATTATAATAGCTTTTATTATATTCGCTGTTATCCGTCTTGGCAGCAATAGTTCTGATAATTCCAGGAATACTACTAAACCTAAGAGCAGCACTGTAAATGCTTCTGCTTCTTCTAATATTGAGACACCCCTTGATAATGCCGACGCTCCTAAATTCTGCCCCGGAGTATATACCGCCTCTATTCTGTTAGACGGCAACCCCGTTGATATCCAGGTCACAGTTGATTCCTCTAACATTAACAGCATTGAGCTTGTTAATCTTTCTGAATCAATCACAACTATGTACCCTAAGCTCACAACTTCATTTGATGAAGTTGCTGCTAAAGTCATGGAAGCCGGCACAACCAACATAACCTATGATTCAGCCAACAGATATACATATTCCGTCTTTATAGAAGCAATAAGCGCAGCCCTTAAAAAGGCTGCGCCATGATTAATATCTTATATTTTCTGTCTTGTACCCCACATGCCTGCTAAATCCGTCTGCCACTACTTAGAATAAGTCACAGCCTCACTATTCTCATCATAATCAAACATGCCATCATTCTTCTCTTCAAGTGCCTTGATGATGTGATATGTATATTCATTATATGGTGTATCAATTCCAAGTTCTTTTCCCATGCGCATCATTGCGCCGGAGAACATATCTATCTCTGTGTGTCTGCCAGCGTCAATATCCTGCAGTGTTGAATATCTTGCTGTTGGCGGAACAGTGCTTCCTCGGCTTGAGTTATCTGCACACCTGCTCATATCAATGCCTTTGGCAAGAGCTACTGCTTCAACCTCCTTACGTAATCCTTCGCTGATTGCTTTCATATGCTCACTGTCAGTATAACAGCCAACACCTGCTCCAATAATAGCCTGTGGAAGATTGTTACAGATATTAAGTCTATACTTGCTCCATATCTCTTCTTTGATATGTTCAGTCACTCTGTAATTAAGTCCTGTTCCATCAAATAAATCTCTTATTGCCGCAACTCTCTCACTCTCAAATGGTGCAGTTTCCTCTCCATATATAATGCCTATTGTAGTCTCAGGATTGAACACATATTCCTTACCTTCGCGGTGTGACGCCACCTTTATAAGTGAATAAATGATATGTGATTTATCTATCTTGGTAGACATTATCTCTTCACTGTCAACACCATTCATAAGACTCATGACAATTGTATTCTCACCGACGGCTTCCCTAATATCATCTAATGCACCTGCAAGTGCGCCGTATTTTAATGATACAACAAGAAGGTCAACACCTTTTGCTTCCTCTGGGGTCAATACCTCCGGGTGGTATGTCTTTCCATTAATCAGACAGCCTTCTGCCTTAAGTCTTTCCGCTCTTTCGCCCTTTGCAATAACGCTTAAACTTATATCCTTCTTTTCTGAAAGTCCCCATATAACATAAGAGCCGACTGCTCCTGCTCCAAGTACTGCCACTGAATGTATCTTCATATACATTTTCCTCTCAATCTTTGTAATTTCTTCAAATATATATACACTTCAATTCTTTCCGCGTCAAATGCTTTTATCTTCCTACAATATCGCCCTCTTCAAAATCGTAAGTCAGCTTCTTTCCATATGCCATGACATATGCAGCACATTTCTGCTCATAGTCTGTGTGCTGCATTCTTAAACTTGCTGTTCTTTCATCAAGCTGTCTGTCCGGATATATTACTGGCAGGACATGTACCCTGAATGTGTGCAAATGTGTACTTTTAACCTGCTGTTCAACAAACAGCGAAATCACCGGCACATTAAACTTTACCGCATACAGATATGCACCTCTTTTGCATGGGCGGGGCTTCCGATAATTAAACCACATTTCCTGCTCAGGATATATAAGCACAAGTTTGTTTTCATCAAGTGCATTCTTAATCTGATTAGGAAACTCAGTCTCCATAAACCATTTCAGGCTGCTTACGGGCATTGTGTCGGCATATTTTTGCATATACCCGACAAAACCTTTCATTGCAAGGTTAGAATCTTGATTAACAATACTTATTCTTCTGAATCCAGCTTTTCTCATTGCAAACCTGACAATTGCAGGGTCTAACGGGCTGAAATGATTGCATGTTACAATCGCAGGACCTCTGATTCCAGAAAGATTCTCAAGTCCGTCAACTTGTGTTATAAGCCCCACCGCAGAAGTCCCGGCATGAAATATAGCTTCTGCAATATATTTCTTCACACAAAAACCATATGCTGTGCGGTAATCAATATAATGTCTTAGTAATGCTTCTTTATCTTCGCGTAACAGCTTAGGGTCTCCCGGCTCAACCTTTGAATTCAACTGATTAAGGCTTACAGCTGTCCTAATATTTTCATAGACCTGCTCCCTATCACCAATCATATCTCCTCCGACATAATTTATTTTGCAGCATCACTGCTATCCTTCACGAAACCACTATCCACAACAAATCTGCTTCCCACAACATCAGAAAACTTAACCCCATCACCGTCCGCAATATTCTCAGCCCTTGCAAGAAGCTTCTTTAAATTCTCACGGTCAGCTTTCTTTTCATTATCCCCATACTGCTTGCGCTGTTTAATCAGCAACGGATAAAATCCCGACTCCGCTGCATACTGCCAGAAATACTCCTCATACGGAATCTCGCTGTAATGCCACGGCTTGTCAAACAGGTTATAATGTATCAGCTTCGGTCTTGCTATATACTCCCCGCCCTTGTTAGGCATAACATTCCATTCCTTATCAAGAAAATATATTTCTTTTGCACACATAGCATTAATATAATCCTGGTCAGGTGCAACACTGTCAAAGTGATATTCAGCCATAAGCTTTAAGAATCTGTCTGCCAGATGAGCCTGTCTTATCTTATCAAGGTTCATAAGAAGCACTCCTGAATTGACATATTCATTCCGCTCTATTCCCACTACATTTTCAATGTAATGAGCCAGTATTGTATTCTTTCCTGCAAATGTATCTCTTACTGCACCAAACATTGCATCTCCCATATCAACTGAATAAAGCTTTGCAATGTCATCATTTATTACGGTATCAGAGTCAATATACACAGCTTTATTAAGCTCTGGAAAAAGCTCTGCAATAAATAACCTGAAATATATCGTCAGTGTAAACTCGCCTGAATAAAGCCTGTTTTCCTGTCTGTCAGTAACTGTCTGTCCAAAGCTTTCAGAATATTCGTACATTTTCTTTCTTATATCAACGAATTCAATATCTATGTTTTCATAATCCTTTATCACATTACGAAGCTGAATCATCGTAATATTCTTCACATTATCGCACATAACGATTATGCGGTAACGCTCATCACAAGCCACATGTACAGCCAGCGATTTAAGGCACACTGCCAGATATGGTGCGTACTGTTCATTAATCGAGAAAAACACAGGAATACGTGAAACTGCCATGTACTCTTCATGCTCCCTGTTATAAGAATCCAGAAGCTCATCATATTCATGAAGCCCAAGTATATTATGCATTTTATCAATCTCCCACGGCTTGACTGCAACAGTCCTTATCACCGGAAACACCCGGAAGGTAGTTGTAAAATGCTGAAAAACAGTGTTGTCATGCAGCCTCCTCTGGTCATTAAACTTTCGTCCACACAAATTAACTCTTGTTGCAAATGTATTAACAGCCGTCTGGTCAGGCATAAACATTTCCTTTCTTATGCACTGTTCACGACATTTTTCCAGAAGCCCGTTCTGTCTTATCATCCTCATATTCATAAGCATTACTCCGGAATTAATGTAACCATCACCGAAAAGCCATCTGCCATAATAATCAGAAACTCCCGCAATCTCTATGCCATCCATATTCTGATAATAAAAATCCCTGAAATCTTTTCTGCACAACACATCAGTATCCAGATAAAGAACTCTATCCTTAATATCTGTCTTATCAGCAAAAAGGCGCAGCATACAGCACGCAGTAAATCTGCTCTGCATATTTGCCTCCGGCAGCTCCTCAACAAAATATCTTGTAACATCAACAAGAAAGATATTTACTTTAATGTCCGATTTATTCAATTTTTCTTTCAGATATTTTGCAAATGCTTTATCGACTGGCTTGTAATTAATACCTTTTTCCCTGTAATCAACCGTGAGAATATATATATTTAACGGTTCATCCACATTTTTAATAAGAGACATTGAAGATAAAAGAATCCCCTTCTGCATCGGTTTATCACCACAATACAATATGTTCATAAATCCGTATCCTTTCTTAATTTATTAAATATGTCTGATTTATCCTCTCTGTATTGATTTTCCCCAGTTTCTTAAGTAAAATACATATAAGTTTTAAACGATAATTAAAGAATTGAGGAATGTTATGATATTTAAGATTTTCAAAAAAGATTTGAAAGGTCTTAGCAGGAATATTCTGGCTTTAGCCATTGCGCTTGGTCTGTGCCTTATTCCATCGCTTTACGCATGGTTTAACATATATTCCAACTGGGATCCTTACGCAAACACTGCGTCTGTCCAGATTGCTATTGTTTCTGAAGATGAAGGCTACTCTGAATCTGATGATTCCACTATCAATATGGGAGAACAGATTGTTGAACAGCTTCATTCGAATGATAAATTAGGCTGGCGTTTTCCGGAAACTAAAGATGAAGCCATGAATAAACTGAATGCCGGGAAGTACTATGCCGTTATCGTTGTTGGTGAGGACTTTTCACGAAGCCTGTATGACTTCCTTGACAATGGTCTTAATCCACCAACAGTTACATATTATGAGAATTCCAAGAAAAATGCTGTTGCTTCCAAGATTACAGATACAGGAAAAAGCACTCTTCAGAACACTATCAATTCCGAATTCATTGATGTGTGTGTTAAGACTATTATGCAGGGACTTAACGAAATAGCTGAAAATGATCCTTCAATTATTGAAAAGACAGTTAAGGATTTACAGAGTGTATCTGCCAATATTAATTCTTACGATACCATGATTGACATGTTTATTAAGAGTAATTCAGACCTGGCAGATAATCTTGCAAAACTTCAGGAGGTTCTTCCACAGATTAAAGATGTTCTTACCGGAACAACTGATGTTGCTGATATTGCCAATAAATCTCTTGATAATGTCACAGATGATATTGCAAACCAGATTGATGCGCAGCTTAAAGCTATGAATGAATTAACTGACAGCGCACTTGATTCTCTTGATAAAGCTGTACAGCTTTCAATAACTGATGTCGGACAGGCTGGCGTTGAGCTTAGTAAAGCCAACAAACAGTTAAAGGAACTTATAGACCAGAATAAGGCTCTTGAAGATGCTATTGATTCCCTCAGCAAAGTAGATGGCATTGACCCAGCAGTTATCACCGCCCTAAAGTCAGCTCTAGCTTCTGTTAACGCTATGGAGAATATCGCATACAACCTTGTTCAGCAGTGTGCCGATATTCTTACTGATTCACCTGAAACACTTCAGGCAAAATACCAGTTAATCAAGTCTGTTGTTGAACAGTGCCGCACAGAGCTCCAGAAGAGCCAGACAATTATGCAGACTGTAATAAGAACTAATGTTAACCTTCTTAAGGCTTCCATTAAGAATGCCGTAAGCAGCCTTGCAGCTAATATAAGCAGTGCCGGAGACAATATTAATGGAATCTCGCAGATGCTTCTTGGAGTAAGTGATATATCAGTAAATATTAATACAACTCTAGAAAGCACAAAAACATTACTTGATTCTCTCAATAAAAGGCTTGATACCATATCTGGTTCAGTAGGAGATATAAGTTCATCTTCTACATATAAACTGGTAATGGATTTCATCAACTCAGACGCACAGTCAATAGCGTCATTCCTGTCAGAACCTGTACAGGTAGAAGAAATCTACGTCTATATGCAGACTAACTATGGAACAAGTGTTACACCTTTCTATACAACACTTGCTCTCTGGGTTGGAGGAATTGTTTTAGTTGCCCTTATGAAAGTAAAGGTTGACTATGAGGATGATGAATTCAAGGATGCCACAGAACATCAGAAATATATAGGCCGTGCATTACTCTTCCTTGCAATGGGACAGCTTCAGGCTCTTGTAGTTGTTCTTGGTGATTTGTACATTTTAAAAATTGACTGCACCCACCCATTCATGCTGTGGCTTGCAGCCGCTATAACAAGCTTTGTATTTACATTATTTATATATACACTTGTTCTTACATTTGGTGATTTGGGAAAAGCTATTGCTGTAGTTATGATTGTGTTACAGATTGCCGGTTCAGGCGGAACTTATCCAATAGAACTTCTTCCTGAATTCTTCCAGAATGTGTACCTTTACTTCCCATTCCCTTATGCAATCAATGCCATGAGGGAGGCAATAAGCGGATTATATCAGTGTGATTACGCTGTATTTCTTGTGAAATTATGCGCTTATGCTGTTATTTCCCTTATTCTGGGACTTGGAATCAGAAAGTCACTTCTTGAAGTACGCGAGTTCTTCGAACGCCGTATGAAAGAAACACATTTTATGTAAAGGAGAAATGAATTTATGCAAAATGATGATTTTAATATAGATGTTGTTATTGCGGAAATCACAGCATTTGCAGAAAATATGCACGCTAAGAACCAGCACAAGAAAAAGGTCTGCTTAAGATGTATGATGATAATTCCTTTAGTATTCATGGTGCTTATGTTTACCATGGATACAGCTAAGGTTGTTTATCTGCTTCTTTGGGTAATCTCACTTTTTATATTCTGTGCTTATCTTATAGTTATTGATTATATTGATGACAAGCTCGCAAGAAAGCTCAATGAGCTCAATATTGAGATTAAGGAAAAACAGGCTGATACTTCTCTTACAGACAGTATCAAAGCATTTTTAAGTGAGGTACAGTTATGAAAAATATATTTAAGATTATACGGGCTGACCTTCGCCACATAAAAACAAATGTAATTGCACTATGCGTAATTATCGGTCTTACCGTTATTCCTGCATTGTATTCATGGTTTAATATCCTGTCAAACTGGGATCCATATGGACAGGCTTCCACAAGCAGGATTAAAGTTGCCGTTGTATCTGTTGACAAAGGTACTTCTCTTGAAGGAACGGAGCTTAATGTCGGTGACAACATAATTGATGCACTTAAAACTAATAACACTATCGGTTGGCAGTTTGTCACTTCGTCTGATGAAGCAATCGAAGGCGTATACAGCGGTCAGTATTATGCAGCCCTCGTTGTTCCAGAGAATTTTTCCAAGAATCTTATAAGCTTCTTAAGTGATTCCATGGAACATCCTCAGTTAAAATATTACTGTAACCAGAAAGCAAACGCTATTGCACCTAAGATAACAGACAAGGCTAAAACAGCAGTTCAGCAGCAGGTAAACCAGACATTTATAGATACAATCGTATCTACGATTGCCGGAACTGGCGACTCAGTTATCAAAGATGCAGATAAAGAAACCGGTTCTCTTATGGATGCAGTTATTAACAGACTTACATCCGCAAGGACTACACTTTCAACATACGATGTAATTCTTAACTCAATGCTTGCAATTACTGACCTTACATCATCAATAAGCAGCAGTTCAAACAGTGCTGCACCGCAAGTTTATACACAATTACAGTTACAGCAGCAGCAGTTAATAACCTTACAGGCACTTGTAAATGGTAATTCCGCTGAATCTTTAAATGAATTATCATCTGCTCTTTCAAACCAGATGTCCCAGATTCAAAGCATTATGAGTTCATTAACAGAGCTTTATTCTGACATGAACATGGATGTTGCAGACCTGTCTGCTGCAATTAAGCTTACATCGGGCTCACTCACTCAGACTAAAGAGCTTCTCAGTGACCTTGAGACAAAGCTTGATAATGCAATTAATACATTAAACACAATCACTGAACAGGATACATATGGTTTATTATCAGAGATGTTAAATGCAGATGCCAATACTTTGGGAGATTTTCTCTCTGCACCTGTAAATATAACAACAGAGCAGGTATATGCTGTTAAAAGCTATGGAACAAGCGCTTCACCATTCTACACAATACTTGCACTGTGGTTTGGTGGACTTATACTTGTTGCTATTATGCACACACCTGTGCATCCTGCTCCGGACATTCCAGCAGATGCAAAGAGATATGAAAAATTCTTCGGAAGGTATTTTATATTCTTTGCAGTAGGACAGCTTCAGGCACTGCTTATAACACTTGGAAATCTTCTCTACATAGGAATCCAGTGTTACCACCCATTCCTTTACTGGGTTGCATGTGCATTCTCAAGCTTCGTATTCACCTTCTTTATGTACAGCCTTACTGTTGCATTTGGAAATATCGGTGAAGCACTTGGAATTGTCCTGCTCGTTATACAGGTTGCCGGCTCAGGCGGTACATTCCCTATAGAAGTACTTCCTAACGCCTACCAGATAATATACCGATTCCTGCTCTTCCCATATTCAATGGATGCATTAAGAGAATGTATAGCAGGAATGTACAGATATGATTACATTAAGAATCTCGCTTTTCTTTCAATATATATAGTTGTTTCGCTGATTATCGGATTGTTCTTACAGAAACCATTTGAGAAGCTGAATCATATGATTGAGAGAAGTAAGGAGAAGTCGGGGGTTATGTTGTAGGAAGTTGCTCCCCTAAAGCACGCCCAGCCGTGTATATATCTAAAATCAAAACCCGCTTCCGCTCGGACTCAGACGCAGCGGTACTAAGATTTATAAAGGTTTGCCGCCTATGGCGGCTGCCTTTATAAATCAAGTGCCGGCGTCTTCATACGGTTTTGATTTTAGATATATACACGGCTGGGCTTTTCTTTACCGGACACCTTCCCCGCCCCCTCCTTTGGCAAGGTTTGGGGCAGGAGAGACATTCTCATCTCCTATATAGAAAAACTCCCGGAAGTTCGGAGGCAGGTGGTTTGTGTAGTGTAATTTCAAACCGTACGGAAACGCCGGCACTTGATTTTGCGAGGGAGTCGCCAAAGGCGACAAACCTCCCAAAATCTTAGTACCGTTGCGTTTTCGTCCGAGCGAGAGCGCGTTTGAAAATACACTACACAACCACCTGTCTCCCACTCCCGGGAGTCACTTTTCTAGAATAACCCAGTTATTACCCCATCATCATTAACATCTATATTATATGCCGCTGGTGATTTTGAAAGTCCTGGCATTGTCATTACTGAACCTGTAAGCACTACTATGAAGCCTGCACCGGCTGATACATATGCTTCTCTTACATTCATCTCAAATCCTTCCGGACGGCCAAGTAATGTTGGATCGTCTGAAAGCGAATACTGTGTCTTAGCCATACAGATTGGAAGATTACCAAATCCTAACTGTTCAAGCTGTTCAATCTGCTTATTAGCTGCTGCCGAATAATTAACACTTCCTGCTCCATATATTTCTTTGGCAATTGTCTCAATCTTTGCTTTAACCGGCTGGTCTGTCTCATACAGACAGTGGAAATTGCTCTTCTTTGTCTCAAGTGTCTTAAGGACCTTTTCTGCAAGCTCAATTCCGCCTTCTCCACCCTTTTCCCATACTTTGGCAAGGGCGAATTCACAGCCTTTATCTTCACAGAACTTCTGTATATAATCTAATTCTGCCTGTGTATCTGATACAAACGCATTAAGTGTAACAACTACAGGCACACCATATTTCTGAAGATTCTCAATATGCTTTTCAAGGTTTACGATTCCCTTCTTTAATGCGTCAAGATTCTCTGCTGATAATTCTGTCTTAGGTACTCCACCGTTGTACTTAAGTGCTCTTACTGTTGCTACTAATACAACTGCATCTGGCTTTAAGCCTGACTTACGGCACTTTATATCAAAGAATTTCTCTGCACCTAAATCTGCTCCAAATCCTGCCTCTGTGATAACATAATCTGCCATCTTGAGTGCAGTCTTAGTTGCTCTTACTGAATTACAGCCATGTGCGATATTAGCAAATGGTCCACCATGTACTAATGCTGGAGTATGCTCAAGTGTCTGGATAAGGTTAGGCTTTAATGCATCCTTTAACAAAGCTGCCATTGAACCTACTGCCTTGATATCTGATGCTGTAACAGGCTGTCCCTGATAATTGTAAGCAACTACCATCTTGCCGAGTCTTTCCTTTAAATCCTTCATATCTGTTGCAAGACATAATACTGCCATAATCTCTGACGCAACTGTGATAACAAAATGATCTTCTCTTACAGTTCCGTCAACCTTAGAACCAAGACCAACAACTATATTTCTAAGAACACGGTCGTTCATATCCATACATCTTTTCCATGTAACACATCTTGGGTCAATTCCAAGTTCGTTGCCCTGCTGTATATGGTTATCAAGAAGTGCTGCACATAAGTTGTTAGCTGATGTGATTGCATGGAAATCGCCTGTAAAATGCAGATTCAATTCTTCCATAGGAACAACCTGTGCATATCCACCACCTGCTGCTCCACCTTTGATACCAAAACATGGACCAAGTGATGGCTCACGAAGTGCTATAACTGCCTTCTTGCCAAGCTTTCCAAATGCTTCTCCAAGCCCTACAGTAATTGTTGTCTTTCCCTCTCCTGCCGGAGTTGGATTTATGGCTGTAACAAGAATTAACTTTCCATCTTCATTGTCTTTGACACTGTTGATGTACTCATCTGATATCTTAGCCTTATACTTTCCGTATAATTCAAGATCATCCTCGCTTATGCCGCATCTGGCTGCAACATTCTTAATTGGCTCCATTACTGCTTCCTGTGCAATTTCAATATCTGTCTTCATAATGTTTCTCTCCTTTGCTTTAGCCTTTTCGTGCCTTGCAATCCTGCCTTATCAAAATTCCTAAGAAGTTCCCTTCCTAATATATCTTTACATAAAAACAAGAGGCTACAGGCGCACTTTAATACACCTATGCCTCTGTTAAAAACCTGAAAGATTCTCCCCAAGCAAATCAGCCTCAATATTTCTCATCTCTATGCTTAGAAATTGCTTCTTCGGTGCTGATAATTACAGCTCTCCAGAGTTCCGTCCATAACCGGTCCTTTTGCCTGAGAGTTTTCGCTGTCACCTTCGGCGCTGCATTTTTACACAGTCTCTCCCGATTATATCTTCCGGATATTACCTTAATAATAAGGAAAAAAGCGTCTTGCTTTATCTGCAAAACGCCTTCGTTTTCAACAATAATATATAAATTGACAGAGTTTGTCAATAAGCAACATTTAACAAAATTATTTATTTTATTAGGAAATAACAGTATTCAATTGAAAAAAATGTTGTTTTATGATAAAATTCATCTTAATTTTTTATAAAAAGGGAGAATACATAATATGTTTAGTAAAATCAATACTATTCTCGTTACTATTGACGCATATGTCTGGGGAATTCCACTCATTGTCCTTATACTTTCAGTTGGTCTGTTTCTTACTATCAGACTTAAGGGTGTTCAGTTTACTAATCTTGGACGTGCTTTTAAGTACATTTTCAAAGACGAAACTGATGGAAAGCATGGTGAAGTGAGCAGTTTCGCAGCACTATGTACAGCACTTTCAGCAACAATCGGTACAGGTAATATCGTAGGTGTTGCTACTGCTATTGTCTCAGGCGGTCCTGGTGCATTATTCTGGATGTGGCTTGCTGCCTTAGTTGGTACTGCTACCAAGTACGCAGAGTGTCTCTTAGCAGTTAAGTTCAGACAGGTTGACGAAGACGGTCATGTTGTTGGTGGTCCTTTTAACTACATTGAACATGGTATGGGACCTAAGTGGAAATGGCTTGCCAAGATATTTGCTTTCTTTGGTATAGGCGTTGGTCTTTTAGGAATTGGTACATTTACACAGGTGAATGGAATCTCTTCTGCTGTTAATAATTTCTTTGATTCTAACAACGCATGGACTGTTTCATTATTTGGAAGAACATATTCATGGACTGTAGTTATAAGCTGTCTTATCCTTACTTTCTGTGTTGCTCTTGTTCTTATTGGTGGAATCCAGAGAATTTCTAAAGTTGCTCAGGTTATTGTTCCTTTCATGGCTGCAACATATTTTTTAGCAGGTATTCTTATTATTTTATTTAATATTACAGATGTTCCTGCTGCCATCCTTACAATTGTGCAGAGTGCATTTGGTCTTAAGGCCGCTGCTGGTGGTGCCCTTGGTGCCATGGTTGTAGCTATGCAGAAGGGTATTGCAAGAGGTATCTTCTCTAATGAGGCCGGTCTTGGTAGTGCACCTATTGCCGCTGCCGCTGCTCGTACCAATGAACCTGTACGTCAGGGTCTTGTATCTATGACAGCTACTTTTATTGATACTATTATCATCTGTTCAATTACAGGTATTGCAATTGTTCTTACAGGAGCTTACGATATGGGACTTGAAGGTGTTGCAGTAACAACTAAAGCATTCCAGTTAGGACTTCCATTCCCTGATGGAGTTGCTTCATTTATTCTTATGTTATGCCTCGTATTCTTTGCATTTACAACTATTCTTGGCTGGGATTATTATTCTGAGCGCTGCCTTGAATACCTTACTAATGGTAAGAAGAAATGCATCAAGGCATACAGATGGATATATATCCTCTGCGTATTCATTGGTCCTTATATGACAGTATCTGCTGTATGGACAATTGCAGATATATTTAACGGTCTGATGGCTATTCCTAACCTTATTGCACTCGTTGCTTTAAACGGTGTGGTTGCTAAAGAAACTAAAGATTATCTTGACAGAATTAAGAAAAAAGAAATTGATTAATTAAGCATTAACTGCTTATGCGTATAATAAGCCCCACTCCGGATTAATCCGGAATGGGGCATTTTGTATATATCTTTATTCTGTTATAGTACTATGAGGGAATTTCCCCGCTGTAATCACATTTTATGAGCCTATTTTAATATATCCATCACATTTCATGAGTTTTATAGCAAAAGGTGGCTTGTATTCTCCCATATAAACATCTCCATCATCATGCATATTATCTTCCTCTATCATACATTTTTATAAAGAAATTCAATGTAATAATATAACACGTTTGACCGATATATAATGTAGAAGTAACATTTTGAAATAAGGTCCAAGGAGGGATTATTGCAGCAAATGGAGTTATTCGCAATTCAAAAGTGTACCCAGTCCAGACTATCAGTAATCTCAAAGGGGTAGGACAGGATAATACCAGTGCAGAACACGGTAACAGTGGACAGTCTCACAGACAGACAATAACTATCAGAGTTAATCCTGAGACTTATGCTGATGCACCAGCCGATTGTTATACAGTTACCTATAACCGTAACAGTCAGCTTCAGGCATTTTATTATTGCCCTCGCCATGAGTATACTTTCTAATAATGGACGAAGAAAAACACCTCTTAATCAGAATGTATATTGCTGATTAAGAGGTGTTTTCTTATGCTCTACGCTTCAGCTTTATATATATGAGTTGCAATATTATTGCACACGCAATGCCAACTGAAACATAAGATATTAAATCCGTATTGACATATGTCGGGTTAAGACTTGCTGTTCTGCCAAGAAATCTGTTACTGAATAACGTTCAAGGCTCTGATTTAGTAGTATATATTGGATAAATCCACTATAATGTTGTTAAACATTTCCTATAAGAATATCTATATTTCAAGATTTATAGGCATATTATTATTGATGAAGAAGTGTCTTGTCTGATTTTTTTGTCATGATACCTATAGGTAGTCGTATATTCTGACAGCTTATAGGTATTTTCTATACATTCTTCTCTCGAATCAGACATTATCCTTGCCAGAAAGCTAAAGATTGCCTATAGATAATGTGGTTTTCCATCATTTATAGGTATTTACAATGAAATCTGCGCTTTATGAGCAGAAATCCTAATATTTCTGCCTATAATCAATAGAAATAATATCTTCTTATAGGTTCTGCTCTATATTCTGCGACCATGTTGCTGTCAGATGCAAATGTATCACCTAGTTGGACGATACACTATTTTGCCCCATCATTTATGTTCATATTTTTTCGTAGTAGATGATAACATTTTTATCCCCCGATATAATATTCTCTGAAACCATGTGATTTTTGTGTAAAGAAAAAAGCACCATGTTTCAGGTGCTAATCTTCATAATGGAACTTGCAGGAATATATTATCAGATTTTGGTTCATGTCCATATTATACGTAAGTCTGTGTTCGTCTGTGATTCTTCTACTGCACATCTTCCTATGCTTTAATGGTTTCTAAAGGAATAATCATAGGTAATAATATATTTTCTTCTAAATCATCAATCCGTATCCATATACTTTAAGATATGTATCACGCCTTCTTTCCACCAACACCATTAATATACATCAACGGTATTCCGAAGAATGCCATTCCTCCCACAATATTACCTATTGTAACAGGAATAAGATTATTAAATATAAAATTCGGTATATTCAATGTACTAAGCTGCTGTGCTGTATAACCATATTGCTCCATAGCATCTTTCACATATAACGGATTAAGTTTTGCTATCATTCCTGCAGGTACATAATACATATTAGCAACACAATGCTCATAACCGCTTACAACAAAAAGCAGTATTATAAAAAAACAACATAACAGTTTTCCGGTTACATCCTTTGCACGTGCCGCAAGCATAACTGCTGCACACACAAGTATGTTACATAATATTCCCGATGCAAGCGCTGTTGTAAAATCAAGATTACATTTTCCAAGTGCTACTTTAATTGTATATGCACCAAGTATTCCCGATGAATAATTATACTGCCCGCTTACATAATCAATACATGTAAGCATTAACGAGCCAAGAAGATTTCCCAGATATACTACAATAAGCATTCGTATAAGCTTAAGTGCTGTGTGCTTCTTCTGTACAGTTGCCATAATTGCCAGACAGTCTCCTGTAAAAAGTTCTGCTCCTGTCATAACAACCATCATAAGTCCCATTGGGAATACAACTCCTGCAACCAGACGTGCAATTCCTACATTGACGATATCATGTGCTGCCACACTGCTTCCGGCTGCGCCAAATGCAATCATCATTCCTGCAAGTATGGCTTTCATAAAAAGCTTGTATGCTGGACAGTCAACCTTCCCAACACAACCTTCCACATAATTCTCTATCGCTTCTTTCATAGATAACATCTTAAGTTCCTCCCTGATTGTGTATTCCTACACTTCAATCGTTTTGTTTTAACTGTGTATACAAAATACGCTTGCATATTATAGCAAGCTGAATATTTATTTACAAGTATCTTATAAAGAACAATTCTACATGCTTCGGCTCCCATTATCTCTGCACGACAAAAAGCACCTGCCAGAATGCTATTCACAAGCATTCTGGCAGGTGCAAACCCACATATGTATCATAAATTCTACTTTCCAGATGTTGCCTTAAGTCTTGCCATAGCTCTTGCAAGCGATGCCTGCGACAGCTGGTATTCCTGAATACTCTGCTTCTGCCGGAGCTGCTCCTGGGCACGCTCTTTGGCTTCTGGCGAAGTCTCTCCTCAGCCCTCTGCTTAGCTTCCTCTGCTCTTCTTACATCGATTTCCTCAGGCTTTTCTGCTGTCTCAACAAGAAGAGTTACACGGTTGTTGACGATTTCAACAAATCCCATTCCAACAACAGCATGAATCCACTCGTCGCTGCCCTCTGGCTGGAACTTCATCTGACCTTCATCAATTGCAATAACCATATCTTCATGATGGGCAAGAATTTCCTTCTGTCCATCGAACTCAGGCACAATCAGAGAACGGCATTTGCCAGCGAAAAACACCCGGTTAGCTGATATTACTTTTAAATAAAATGAACTTGTAGCCATTAGTTTTTCCTTTCTGGCAGGATGTTACTGCATCTTCTCAGCCTTTTTAATAACATCATCTATAGTTCCTACATTGAAAAATGCGTTCTCAGGATATTCGTCCATCTCACCATCAATAATTGCCTTGAAACCTCTTATAGTCTCCTTTAATGGAACATATACACCAGGAATACCTGTGAAGTTCTCAGCAACATGGAATGGCTGTGATAAGAATTTCTGAATCTTTCTTGCTCTGAATACTGTAACCTTATCTTCATCTGCAAGCTCTTCCATACCAAGAATAGCAATGATATCCTGTAATTCCTTGTACTTCTGGAGGATTTCCTGAACCTTTCTTGCTACCTCATAATGCTCCTCACCTACAATGTCCGGCTCAAGAATTCTTGATGTAGAATCAAGAGGGTCTACGGCTGGGTAGATACCCTGTTCAACTATCTTTCTTGAAAGAACTGTAGTTGCATCAAGATGTGCAAATGTTGTTGCAGGTGCAGGGTCAGTAAGGTCATCGGCAGGTACATATACTGCCTGTACTGATGTTACAGAACCATTCTTTGTAGAAGCAATTCTCTCCTGTAATTCACCCATCTCAGTTGCAAGTGTTGGCTGATAACCTACGGCTGAAGGCATACGTCCAAGAAGTGCTGAAACCTCTGAACCAGCCTGTGTGAAACGGAATATATTATCAATGAATAAAAGCACATTCTGATGCTTCTCATCACGGAAATATTCAGCCATTGTAAGTCCTGTCTCAGCAACACGCATACGTGCTCCAGGTGGTTCATTCATCTGACCAAACACCAGGGCAGTTTTTTCAAGAACGCCCGACTCTTTCATTTCTGTCCAGAGGTCGTTACCTTCTCTTGATCTTTCTCCTACACCTGTGAATATTGAATATCCACCATGCTCTGTTGCAATATTGCTGATAAGTTCCTGAATAAGAACTGTCTTACCAACTCCGGCACCACCAAACAGACCAATCTTACCACCCTTTGCATAAGGTGCCAAAAGGTCAATTACCTTGATACCTGTCTCAAGAATCTCTTCTGCAGGATTCTGTTCTTCAAATGTTGGAGGTTCTCTGTGGATTTCCCACTTTTCCTTGGCATCTGGCTGTTCTTTGCCATCAATAGCCTCTCCTAATACATTAAAGAGACGGCCAAGAGTTTTCTCTCCAACAGGAGTCTTAATGCCGCTGCCTGTAGCTGTTACTTCCATATCTCTGCAAAGACCTTCACTGGAAGCAAGCATAATACAGCGGACTGTATCGTTACCGATATGCTGTGCAACTTCCATTACACATTTTTTATCACCATTATTAACTTCAAGTGCGTCCCTGATTGCCGGAAGGTTCTCATCTTCGAACGCTACATCGACAACAGGTCCCATTACCTGTATAATCTTTCCTTTATTACTCATATTATCTCCTATCCGTCGCATTATTTCTTTCGTTTCTTCTTCTGCGACTTCGCACCAGCGATAACCTCAGTTATTTCCTGTGTGATTGAAGCCTGTCTGGCTCTGTTATACTGTATATCAAGATCGTGCAGCATATCCTTTGCACTCTTTGATGCAGCCTCCATCGCCATCATACGGGCATTCTGTTCGCAGGAGAATGACTCTACCAAAGCTCCGTATACGAAACCAACTATATAATCAGGAACAATTCTGTCCATAACTACTTCTGGGGAAGGTTTTAATGCAAGTTCCTCTCTTTTGAAATCAACCGGTATCTGGATATTGAAATCTGCCTTCTTAAGAGGAAGAAGCTGTTCAATCTGTGTTTCCTCCTGAATAGCATTAATCATACTTGTGTATATGATATACACCTCATCAAGTTCACCTTTTCTGTACAGTTCTATTATTTCTTCTGAAATATTTCTTGCTCTGTTAAGAGTAGGATTCTGAACTGTATAGTGGAACTGCTTCTCAATCTCAATACCGCGCTGTTCAAAATAATGTCGTCCAAGTTCTCCTAATACGAATAATGAATGATTAGGATTCTTTTCAAGCTGCTCCTGCGCAATCTTTAAAACATTATGGTTATATGAACCTGCAAGTCCCTTATCAGCAGTAATAACTATGTAGCCTACCTTTTTATCCGCTGCGTCTTTATCCTCATTTGTCTTAAAATATATACTGCTTATATCAGGTATATGTCTTAAGATTCGGCTCATTTCTGACTGCAGAGTGAAAAAGTATGGTTCCGTGTCTGAAAGCATTTTCTTAGATTTCTTAAGCTTGGAAGAAGAAATCATATACATGGCATTAGTAATCTTTAATGTATCATTGATACTTTTTATTCGATCCTGAATTTCCTTTGTGTTTGCCATATCTATACGCTTACCTTTCTTTTAGCACACATGCATTATGCAAATTCTTTTACTGCTTCCAGAATATTCTTAACCAGCTCATCATTAATCTCTTTCTTATCTTCAATCTGCTTTCCTATTTCAGGATGCTTGAGATCTATGAATTCAAGTAATTCTGTCTGGTGTTTCTTAACTTCCTTAGTAGGTATCTCATCAAATACGCCGTTGTTAGCCATAACAAGTGTCATAACCTGCTCATGCATTGAAAGTGGATGGCAGAGTGGCTGCTTTAAAAGCTCCATAAGGGCTTTTCCGTGCTGTAACTGTGCCTTAGTTGCATCATCAAGATCTGATGCAAACTGTGTAAATACTTCCATCTCTCTGTACTGTGCAAGGTCAATTCTTATGCTTCCTGATGCCTTCTTCATTGCCTTAGTCTGGGCTGCACCACCAACTCGTGAAACCGAAAGACCTACATTAACGGCTGGTCTCATACCTGAATTAAACAGGTTAGTTTCAAGGAATATCTGACCATCTGTGATAGAGATAACATTTGTTGGAATATATGCTGATACATCACCAGCCTGTGTCTCTATTATAGGGAGTGCTGTTATTGAGCCTCCACCTAACGCATCACTTAAACGGCTTGATCTTTCAAGAAGTCTTGAATGAAGATAGAATACATCTCCAGGATAAGCCTCTCGTCCAGGTGATCTTTCAAGCAGAAGGGAAAGTGCTCTATACGCTACCGCATGTTTGCTCAAATCATCATATACAATAAGAACATCTTTTCCCTGATGCATGAAATGCTCTGCCATTGCAGTACCTGCATATGGAGCTATATACTGAAGTGATGCAGGATCACTCGCTGTTGAAGATACAACAATTGAATAATCCATTGCACCATGCTTAGTAAGTGTTGATACAACCTTGGCAACTGTAGATGCCTTCTGTCCGATTGCAACATACACACAGATAACACCTTTACCTTTCTGGTTAATAATTGTATCTGTGGCAATTGATGTCTTACCAGTCTGACGATCACCAATGATAAGTTCTCGCTGTCCACGGCCAATTGGGAACATTGAATCAATTGAAAGTATTCCTGTTTCCATTGGTGTGCTTACAGACTTACGGTCTACGATACCTGGAGCATCTTCCTCAATTGGTCTGTAATCTTCTTCTTTAATATCGCCTTTTCCATCAATAGGCTCGCCAAGTGCATTGATTACTCTTCCTACAAATGCGCTGCCTACCGGAATTCCGGCTTTTTTCTTGGTTCTTACAACCTTAGTTCCTTCTTTGATTCCTGTATCCCTGCCGAACAAGATAACACCTATCTCATTCTCACGGATATCCTGAACCATTCCTTTTACTCCATTATCAAATACTACGATTTCACCATACATTGCATGGTCAATACCGTATACAGTAGCAATTCCATCACCGACCCATATTACATTACCGGTCTCACGGCTTGCTTCATCCCAATTGAAATTCTCAATCTCACTCTGGATAATGGAGATAATATCTGTTGCACTAATTGCGCCCACAAGGGTCACCTCCCAGTTAATTTTCTTTCAAGCTGACAAAAACGTCCTTCAAAACTTCTGTCGTATTCCTTGTGATGTGCTCTTATAACATATCCGCCTAAGAGATCCGCATCCACTGTCTTTGTCAGTTCAATTGTATAATCCGGATATCTGCTCTTTAAGAAATCCTGTGCCTGCTTTGCATTATCATCTTCATCACTGCTGTCTGCACTTATAAGCTCTGCTTTTAAAATGTGGTTTGCTTCATCATCAATTCTGTAATATGAGTCAAATATGTCTCTCATCTCATCACAATAACCAAGCTTACACATTTCTTTAATGAAATTCTTCATAAGTTCCTTGGTATCATCAAGTGCAAACACTTTATCAATGATGTCGTATTTCTTTGCAAGAGGTATTTCAGGATTCGTGAGAATTTTCTGAAGTTCTGAAGTTTTGCTGTATAACTCATCAGCCCTTCTTACATCCTCTCTGCTCACAGACAACCGGTGTAAAACTATTGCATTATTTACTGCTGCCTGCGTCATGAGCATCACCTGTCTTTACGATTTTTCTTGCAGCTATGAGAGCGAGTCTTGCAATATCTGCCTGTGCAGCTTCCGTTGCTTTCTCTTTCTCTGTAGCTATATCAGCCTTTGCCTTTTCAAGCATTACTTCTGTTTCTTTTCTGGTCTTTTTCAAAGCTGCCTCATGCTCTTCCTGTGCTCTGTTTCTAGCATTTACAATAATCTCATCAGCTTCAGTCTTCGCACTTTCAAGCTTTTCGTCATATGAAGCCTTTAATGCATCTGCTTCTTCCTGACTCTTCTTAGCATCATCAAACTGCTGCTTAATCATATCTTCTCTTGCATTGATTACTTTCATAACAGGCTTAAACAGGAACTTCTTAAACACCAGATATAAGACGAGCAGATTGACTACTGTCCATAATATATTCCATGGATCTATACTTAACACTAGCTTCGCCTTCCTTTCTATCTTGTCTTAGTTATCTTTCCCATAAATGTTATTAGCCTAAGAAAAGAATTATAAGAAGGGCGATAACGAAACCATAAATAGCTGTTGCCTCTGCAAGGGCACAACCTAAAAGAAGTGACTTACTAATCTTGCTTTCTGCCTCTGGCTGTCTTGCGATAGCGTCTACTGCACTGCTTGTTGCCTTACCGATACCAAGACCAGCACCGATACCTGTTAATACTGCTATACCTGCTCCGATTGCTACTAAAATTGTTGACATAATAATAATCTCCTTTTTAAAACATTTATTCTTGTTACATATACTCTTACTCTGTAGCCTCTTTTATAAAAAGACCAGTTAAGAATACGAAAACATACGCCTGTATCAGTCCATCGAATATATCGAAGTAACAACTGAATACTGCCGGTAAAACTGCTGGAACTACCATCTTTAATAATTCCATGATTACAAATGAACCTAAAACATTACCGAATAATCGCATGCAAAGTGATAAGGGCTTGATAAATACTTCCAGAATATTAATAGGAAGTATTATAGGCATTGGCTCTGCAAAACTCTTAAGCCAGCCTTTAGTTCCTCTGGCTCTGATTCCTGCGACCTCAATAAGCACAATACTCATCAATGCCAGTGTTGCTGTAACATTCATATCCTTAGTTGGCGGCTTGAAACCAAGCAGTCCTATCAGGTTCGCAATTCCTATGTAAATAGCAATTGCTGACAGATATGGAATGTATGCCTTTCCTTTTTCTCCTACCGTCTCAGTGAAGAAATCATTGAGCCCCTTTATTGCTGTTTCTACAACTACCTGTCTGCGACTGGGGTTTTCCACACTTAGATTTCGGCTTAGCAGAATACACAACAGAAACACAACAGCCATGATAATCCATGTAACAACAACGGATTCATATACTGGGATTCCACCAAACAAAGGTATAGTGAACACTGTCTCGCAATTAAGTTCTTCCATAAGCCCTTCTACCAAAGCATCCATCTGCACGACCTCCTTTCTAAATATGAAACATATTTCTTTTCTGTTCACGGATTTTATTCCACAAAAAAAATAATGTCAAGCCTAGATTCTGCCTAGGTTTGACACTATTTTCTCCTTTAATAATCGTACATTTTTAACAAAAAATTATTTATGACCAGCGTTCATTTTTGTTATTTTTTACATTGAATTATGGCAAACTTTATTTTTATTTAATAATTTCATTAAAATTTGTCAAAAATGTATCAATAAAATCTGTTAATTTTTCTACAAATTTGTCATTTAATTAAGATATAACCGGTTATTCATTAATTATATTAATCTCTACAAAGCCGTTAAAACACTTGTATTCTCTATAACAAAGTTCCTGAACGTCTCTACAGCAGGAGACATGTATGTACTATTATCATTAACCATATAAAAGCTTCTCTCATATTCAGGTGACTCGATTTCAAATATTTCTACAGACATCTTTTCCAATATATCCATATATGGAACTACCGCTATTCCGAATCCATTAGCAACCAGCCCGGCAATAACCTGATCTTCCTCAGTTTCATATGCAACCTTTACTGTTATGTCCGATCTTTTCAACATTTCATCAAATATGCTTCTTATTCCAGAGTTCTTGTCAAAACATACATATGAATACCCGGCTGTCTCTGCAAGATTAATGCTCCTTTTCCTTTTCTTAGCCAGCGGATGTCCTTTGGGAGTAATAAGCACCAGTCTCTGCTTCATAACGGGCTCAGCCGTAAAATGATATTCTTCTGATGGCTTGGAACAGAACAACAAATCATACTTCCCAAGCTGCATATCGTCAAGCAGCCTGCCCGTAACATCTGTGTGAAACGTAAAATCTATATCAAGCTTCGGATTCTTCTTTATAAATGCTGCCGCCATCCGAGGGACATAGCTTATTCCCAATGGTCTTACAAGTCCTAATCTTATCGTTCCATTTCCCATTGCACTTCTTTTAATAGAAGCGATTCCATCATCTAACACATCAAGAGTCTTTTCTGCATAAGAAAGAAACTCCTCTCCGAATTGAGTCAGAGTTATCTTATGTCCGTTTTTTTCAAAGAGTTTAACACCAAGTTCCTTTTCCATCTGTGAAATTGCATGACTAAGACTCGGCTGTGTAATGCATAATTCCTCTGCCGCCTTCGTGTACTGGCGTATTCTTGCAAGTGTAACGAAATATCTCAGATTATATATATTCATAGACAGCCTCCTAAGCACATTTATTATCTTAATTATAAACAGTTCTATAGACAAAATCTATAATTTCATTAAAATTATTCATTTGTTATTAATTAATAATGAAACTACACTTAGAGACTGTGATTATGTTCTTTATTAAAAAGGAAAGGGGATTCATTATGAGTTCAATTGATAGTGCAATAGATTTAAATGCTGGTTCTGTTTCTGAAAATGTTAAGACTACGCTTAGAGGTGAGCTTGTTCTTGCCTTTGCTGTTATAATCAACAGCCTTGGAGTTGTGCTTATGCTTTACTCAGGAACTGGAATATCTGCAATCTCAAGCGTTCCATATGCTTTTTCCGAAGTCTTCCCTAAGATTACTCTTGGTACATTTACATATATGTTCCAGGGACTTCTTGTACTCAGCCTTATGATTCTGCGAAAGAAGTTCGTACCATCATATCTGTTTTCATTCGTTGTCGGATTCATATTTGGTGAGTGCATCGACATGCACAATATGTGGGTTCCAATGCTCCCAACTGCAATCGGATTCAGAGTTATGTACTTTATTATAAGCTACTGCCTGATAAGTCTCGGCATAGCTCTTTCTAACAGATGTAAGCTTCCAATTATTCCTACTGACCTGTTCCCCCGTGAACTTGCTGACATCACTGGCGTTGCATATTCACGCATCAAGATTTCTTTCGATGTTATATGCCTTGCCGTAACTGCATGTCTTACCGGCCTGATATTAGGTCATGTTAAAGGTCTTGGCATCGGTACTGTTGTTGCTGCATTTACAATGGGAAAAGCCATCGGCCTTGTCGGCAGATGGCTTGATAAGAAATTTGATTTTGTTTCATTTATGAAGAAATAACTTCCTCACATATTGTCTAATCTATCTTTAATTACATTAATATCATAATCTGGGGCAGATGAAACTACTGCTTCGTATATTGGCTTTATATCTGCCTCTTCTTCCTCTAGTTCTGAGGCTATTGTCTCCAGAGTTTTTGACTTCTTTACTTTCTTTATGACCTGATTAACTATCTTTAATTGTTCTCCGCTCTGTTCACCCTCTGCAAATACTTCTTGGGTCAATTCTTCTTTTGCTTCTCGTTTTAATTCTTCTATAACTGTTTCTTTTAATTCTTCTTTAGCCATTTCCTTTGCTTCTTCAAATAATGTCCTTCTGACATCCTCCTCATCATAATCATATATACTCACTTCGACGACCTCCTCCCTGTGCTGTTCAAAAAAATCGACAAGTATATCCTCATCTATACATTCGTCAATTGCCTCTGTTACTGCAATCCTGACATCGTCCCCTTCAACTCCCATCTTGAATCTTACTTTATTAACAAATGTCATGTAATCACGCAGCGTTTTGCACTTATTAAGGATATGTACATCTTCGTTAATGTTGATAACACGCACCTTAAGCTCCAGCTCCGGGTTGTCAGCCGATATCTCATACATGTCCGACAGCCTGATTTCGTCCTCATCTTCAACCCATTTTTCCAGGCCATTGTAAAATGTCACAAAATGCGGAACAGGAATCTTAATCATGCTTCTTCTGTGAAGCATGGAATTGCTGAACAACTCTCTGAACACATCCGACAGATGTTACATTGTCTTTCTTCTCTGCCATAGATATCCTCCTCGTCTCTTTCGCAGGCAGATATCCACGCACATATACTAATATTATCTTTATCTATATAAATATATTAGCATTTACGGATATCTAAAACAAGCCTGCATTATTCAATTATGTGTTATGTGGATTTTGCTGAATGAATGTCTATAAATGTTTTTAGAAAAATAAACCTTCATAAACGAACTTTCATAGATGTATGTTAATCTATGAATATCCAGCTTTGATAAGCAACTGGTGTTGATTATTGAAGCAATCAACACCAAGTTACTTTAGAAAAGATTTTATTCTTTAAATATATTAATATCATATATAATTATATATGTCAATATATATTATCTAAACATTAGAAATATATCATTTTTATTAAAAAAGGTACAACATTCATCATGTGAATATTATACCTATAATTAATAAATATTATCTATATGCTCTCTCGTATATACCCGCAATCTCTTCATCAGTAGTTTCCTGAGGGTCTCTTACGAACAATCTCATCATTGTTGCCATTGCGTTCTTGGCAAGTGTCATTGCTTCTTCCTTCTTTATTCCGTAATCAGACATTTTAAGGTCATCAACTCCACATGCCTTCTGTAATTCAAGAAGTGCTGTGATGAAATCTTCCGGTTTAGATGCATTTTCCATTCCAAGAAAATGTGCCATATCAATGAAGCGTTCATCACATACATGCTTATTAATCCAGAATGTGAAGTACTCCTTAGAAAGCATGATAAGACCTGCTCCATGAGGAAGCTCAGGGTGATATGCACTCATTGCATGCTCCATAGAATGTTCTGATATACATGATGTTACAACCATTGAATAGCCTGACATTGTATTAGCGTATGCAACATGTTCTCTTGCCTCAATATCGTTACCATCTTTAACTGCTCTTGCAAGATAATGTCCGATATTTTCAATCGCGGCACGCTGAATCATATCTCCCATAATATTATGTTTATTGCTTATATACCCTTCCAATGAATGGAAAAGTGCATCAAATCCCTGATATGCAGTGAATTTCGGTGGAACTGTTTTCATAAGCTCAGGGTCAACAATTGCATACTTTGCAAACATCCCCGCCATTCCACCAATACCAATCTTTTCATTAGTATCAGGATTAGAAATTACTCCGATAGTATCAACCTCTGAGCCTGTTCCTGCTGATGTAGTAATTGCAATCCATGGAAGCATCTCATTAGGAGGTGTCATCTTTCCACCTGATGGGCTGTTAGCATAATCCCACAGATTATCTGATGGCTGTGGAATGAACATTGCCATATTCTTAGCCGCGTCCATAACTGAACCGCCACCTAAAGCAATAACAAAGTCAACTCCGTTCTCGCGACCAATTCTTGCGCCTTCTTCAACTGCTGACTTCAGCGGATTAGCTCCTATTCCGTTATAAAGCACATATGAAACATCAGCCTGTTTAAGTTCATCTATTGTTCTGTCAAGTGAACCATTCATCCTTGCAGACTTTCCATTGCTTATAACAAGAAGTGCTTTCTTTCCTGGCATCTTAAGAGTATGAAGCTTAGAAAGACTTCCGCATCCAAATACGACATCTACTGGTGAAAAAAACTGATATTCATTCATGATTACTCCTCTCTGAAATTAATACTGCCATCTGCAGCATTCATTCCATCAACAATAGCCAGAGATTCCAGCTGGTATCCAAGATTACGGATAATCTGTCCGCCCTGCTGAAATCCCTTCTCAACTGCGATACCAATACCTTCAACAGTTCCACCTGCCTGATTGACAATAGAGATAAGTCCCTGAAGTGCACAACCATTAGCAAGGAAATCGTCAATAATAAGCACATGATCCTCCGGACCTACAAACTTCTTAGATATAAGCACCTGATTCTTGCACTTATGTGTAAATGATTCAACTTCGGCAGAGTACACATCACCGTCAATATTGACGCTCTGTGACTTCTTTGCAAATACAACCGGTACATCAAAGCATTCTGCAACTATACATGCAATACCGATTCCTGAAGCCTCAATTGTTATAATCTTATTAATATTCTTTCCGGCAAATCTTCTCTTAAATTCTTTTCCAATCTCCTGAAATAACTTTACATCCATCTGATGATTCAAAAAGCTGTCCACTTTTAAAATATTTCCTTCTTTTACTACGCCGTCTGTCAGAATTCTGTCTTTTAAAAGCTTCATAGTAATGATTCCTTTCGTAAGTAAATTATCTGTCATATTATAAGAAATAATTCTATCATCACTAAGCATTGCGGTCAATCGCTTTTAGTACTTAATACCCATATTTTTTCTTCTTCGCAACAAGGAAAATTATGGTTGCAATCATAGCAAGAAATTCTGCCACAACTACTGACATCCACACACCTGTAAGCTTGAAAAACACAGGCAGAATAAGCACTGCTGTCACCTGAAATACAAGGGTCCTAAGAAACGATATCAATGCTGATGTAAGGCCATCACTAAGTGCTGTGAAGAATGACGAACCTAATATCGGGAAGCCTGAAAACAGAAACGAACATGAAAAAATCATGAAACCTGCAACAGTTATGTCGAATAATTCCTTATCATACCCGACAAACACCTGCGCAAGCGGTCTTGCAAGAACCTGTCCCAGCACAAACATTGTAAATGCTCCAACAACGATAATTCTTATACCTTTTCCAAGAATACTCTTTAATTCTTTTTTATTACCAGAGCCATAATTAAATCCGACAATAGGTGCACTTCCTACTGAGTATCCCATGAATATTGCCTGAAATATGAAATTGACATACATAACAACACCATAAGCTGCAATTCCATTTTCTCCGGCATATTTCATCAACTGCATATTGTAAAGCATACTTACTAAAGACGCTGACACATTATTCATGAATTCAGACGCACCGTTAGATGCTGCTTTACCAAGTATTCTGATATCAAATCTGAACTTTGTTAATCTTAAAAGGCTTGTGTTCTTTTTCATAAAATACACAACCGGAATTGCACCTCCAACAAGCTCACTCATCGAAGTTGCAAGTGCCGCACCGACAAGCCCCCATCTGAATCCTGCAACAAAAAGTGCATCAAGCGCCATATTGGTAACACCTGCTGCCACAGTCACATACAGACCAAGCTTAGGCTTTCCCGCTGTTGCAAACAGACACTGAAACTCAAACTGCAATATATAAAAAGGTAATGCCGCAAGAATAATTCTTCCATATAATACACAGTCACTAAGAAGCTTTCCTTCTGCACCAAGCATCATGGCAACAGGTCTTATCAATATAATACCAAGAAGTCCTAATACAATACCGCATATTGCTGAAAATGCCACTATAAACGAGAATATGTGGCTTGCCTTCTCTTTCTTTCCCTCTCCAAGTGACATTGCAATAAGTGCGCCACCACCTGTTCCAAACATAAATCCGACGCAGCCAAGAATCATAAGCACCGGCATAATCAGATTAACTGCTGCAAATGAAGTTTTACCTACAAAGTTAGAAACAAACAAGCCATCAACAACGCCATATATAGATGTAAATATCAGCATAACAATTGATGGCATTGTGAATCTCATGAGTTTCCTATATCCAAAATGATCTGATAATTTAATCTCTTCTTTCATTCATTTCCTCAAAATAATCACTTCTGTCTTGCCATTGCAATCTGGTCAGGAGTTATAGGAAGCTCGTAAAATCTCTTTCCTGCCGCATGGCTTAATGCATCTGTAATTGCAGGAAGCGGTGTATTAATTACAACCTCTCCGATTGATTTAGCACCAAAAGGACCTGCATTCTCGTAACTGCTCTCAAACTCAACATTAATATGTCCAATATCCATTCTTGATGGAATCTTGTACTGTAAAAATGAGTTCTCATACAGCTTGCCTTTATCTGAATATGTGATATTCTCTGACATTGTCATTCCAATTCCCTGTAAGATACCACCCTCTGCCTGTACTCTTGCAAGGTTAGGATTAACAGGTGTTCCACAATCAACACATGCGTCATACTCAACAACACGGCTCTCACCTGTGAGAAGGTCAACCTCGACCTCCGCTGCTCCAACCATGAATGGTGGTGGTGAAATAGGTGATGTATGTGTATTGGTAACTGAAAGTGCTATATCATTACCACACATGGATGCTGTTGATATATCGGCCAGGGTTACACATTTATCCTTGTTCTCACCTGATTCGCATATTACTTTCTTTCCGTCAAATGTGACATCACATTTCTCGCAGCCTAACATCTTAGCACCAAGCTTTTCGATTCTGTCTCTAAGCTCTAATGCACATTTTTCAACAGCCTTACCAGTTACATATGTTGTACTTGATGCGTATGAACCTGAATCATAAGGTGATATGTCAGTATCTGCACCAAATACACTTATATCGTCTGTGCTGCATTCAAGAACCTCTGCTGCAATCTGTGCAAGTATTGTATCACAGCCTGTTCCCATATCAGCAGCTCCGATGTTCATAGTATATACACCTTCATCATTAAGCTTTAGTGTCGCACTGCCGACATCAACCCCTGATATACCTGAGCCCTGCATTGCCATGCCCATTCCGACAAAACGTGCCTTAGTATCAGAAATCTTTCTCATAGGATATTTCTCATCCCATTTAATCATCTCTTTGACCTTTGCAAGACATCTGTCAAGTGCACAGCTTGTATTAACCTGTCCATAGTAAGCAGGCATTACATCGCCCTCTTTTACTATGTTCTTAAATCTGATTTCAAACGGGTCCATATGAAGTCTGTCTGCCAGTTCATTTACAGCCGACTCAACTGCAAAAAGCCCCTGTGTCGCACCATAACCTCTGTAAGCACCCGCTGACATTATATTAGTATATACAACATCACTTACAAAACGGAACGCCTCTGCCTTTCCATATAATGGAATTGACTTGTGTCCAGAAAGTCCTACTGTTGTAGGACCATGCTCGCCATATGCGCCTGTATTAGATAATGTGTATAAATCAATTCCTTTTACAATACCATCCTTAGTTGCACCAAGTCTTACATGCATCTGCATCTCATGTCTTGGTGATGAAGCTGACTGTGTTTCTTCCCTTGAAAATATAATCTTAGACGGTTTCTTTGTCTTCCATGTAACAAATGCAGGATATATCTCTGACACAGATGTCTGCTTTGCTCCAAATCCACCTCCGATTCTTGGCTTGGTAACTCTTATCTTAGATGGCGATATTCCAAGTGCATGTGAGATAATTCTCCTGCAATGGAATACTATCTGTGTAGAACTTACGACATGAAGTCTTCCATAAGTATCTATTGTACAGAAAGTTCTGAAAGTCTCCATCATGCTCTGCTGGCATGCCTTAGTATGATATGTCCTGTCAATCACAATATCACACTCATCTAACACTTTATCGATATCTCCGTTGCCGCTCTCATCATGCGCGCACAGATTTCTTTTATTATCAGCTCCAACCGGACATAATGCCTCCCAGTTATCCTCTGGATGTACAAGAATCTCATTATCCTTTGCCTTAGTGAAATCAAGCAATGGTTCAAGCACTTCATATTCTGTCTTAATAAGCTTCATTGCCTTATCAACACAGCGTTCATCAGCACCTGCAACAATGGCAACCGGATCGCCTATGAATCTTACATGCTTATCAAGAATAAGCCTGTCATAAGGACTTGGCTCAGGATATGTCTGACCTGCACATGTGAATCTTTTCATATTCTGGTCAACATCTTTATATGTAAATATTGCTTCTATTCCCGGCACCTTCATCGCAATATCAGTATTAATATTCTTTACAAATGCGTTGGCATATGGTGAGCGCAGAAGCTTTACAACAAGGCAGTCCTTAGGTGCAATATCATCTGTATACACCGGCTTTCCAAGAAGCAGTTCCATCGCATCTTTCTTTCTGATAGCTTTATTAACCGACTTCATCTATTCAGCCTCCTTTGCTTTCTTTGCCTCAAGGAAATTCATAATTCCTCTTAACTGTCCCTCATAACCTGAACATCTGCACAGATTCCCTGAAAGGAACTCCTTTATCTCCTCTTCGTCAGGATAAGGATTTTCTCTGAAAAGTGCCAATGCATTCATAACAAATCCCGGATTACAGAATCCGCACTGCTCTGCTCCCTGGTCTGCTATAAATGTGACAAATTCAGACGCCTCCTCCTGTAATCCTTCGAGTGTTGTAACACTGCATTTGTCTGCTCTTGCTGCAAGAACTGAACATGAAAGGACAGGCTTATCATTAAGAAATACTGTACATAAGCCACAGTTAGATGTTTCACAGCCACATTTTACGCTGTAACAGCCATGCTCTCTCACGAATTCATAGAGTGTCATGTCTGCCGTAATATCTGCTTTAACAGATTTTCCATTCAACTTAATATCAACTAACATATATTCTCCAATCCGTAATCACCAATTAATCTCTGTTAATATTCTGAAGTGCCCTGCCTGCAAGAACGCCTGAAAGATGACTTCTATACTCAGCACTTCCTCTCATATTGCCCGCTGTAGGCACATTTTTCTTAACAAATGTACTGAATTCTTCTACCGACTTCTCGTTAATACCGCCTGCAAGTATTCCTTCTGTATCTTTAACAACAATTGCTCTTCCCGGCCTTGCACCTATGCAGATATTGCAGACTCCAGTATCTTTAAACTTTACTCCTGCACATGTAAGCACCGGCAGATCTGTTTCTGTTATTCTCACTGCTTCATAAAACATATTCACCGGTCTTTTCTTAACAATAATATTAACAACAATGTCCCTGTCATAATCACGGTCAGCATACTCAGTTAATGGAACAATGCCTCCCTTGTATAGTTCTACATAAGAATCCAGTCCGATTAAAAGCGTAAGCACATCAGAAAATCCATATCTTCCATATATACTTCCACCAACTGTTGCAAGATTTCTGAACTGCACACCCACAATATGCCTTAAAGCCTCCTTAGCACAGCCATCTGTATATTCATTAAAACTCTCATGAACTTCTAACTGTCTTAAAGTAGTCATACAGCCAATCTTAAATTCTTCATCTGATTCTTCAATCTTATCAAGTCCAAGCCCTGACATATCAATAGCTGTATTCATTCTGTTGTCGCCCATACGCATCCACATCATGCCGCCGACAATACGGTTAGCTTTTTTCTGATTAAGCTCATAGGCTTCTTCAAGGCTTTCTACTTTCTTATAATTCTGTATAGTAAGCATAAAAACTCCAATCTATTTATTAGTGATATGAACAACGGACGGTTGTGGCGGGCGCAGACCCGTTACCTGCAGGTGATGGCTCTCATGGCAGCTTAGCTTAGTGGGAGTAGATGCCGCCATCTGCAAAGCCTATTAGTGTGCAGAAAATCAAACGCGCTACGCTTGAACGAGATTTTCTGCACACACCTTTAAGCATATGGCGGCATAACTCCCAC
>ENA-ORSS01000617-ORSS01000617.1-human-gut-metagenome-genome-assembly--contig:-NODE-617-length-42278-cov-3.448571_pt1 | contig 42278 bp, 20 predicted proteins | sample MGYA00241899_ERZ509162 | MGnify/ENA primary metagenome ERZ509162 (study PRJEB26280, sample SAMEA2338641) | human gut metagenome | biome: human gut; feature: human-associated habitat; material: faeces... | reverse complement strand
TGGCTGCGGCTATGATGGCGGCAGCCATAACTAACAGTATTTTCTTCATAAACAAAAAAACATGCATAAACGTAAACGGTAACGGCAGGCTGCCGTGTGACCACGTCACGCCCGGCGCCCTTCAGTCATGCCGGCATGCGGGGCAGCTGTCAGCGCCCGCCACTGCCGGCAGGGCGAAGCTCGAAGCGGTCTATGTCGACAGTCCAGCCGTAGGGATAGCCCATCTCGACGGTGTTGAACCCCTTGCGCAGCGTAACGGGTATGGTCACCGTGGCCAAACGCCCCTCGGAGGCGAGGTCGTAGAGGCGCGTGGTTGTGCCATTGACCGTGACCTCGAGCCTGCGGCGGGCGGCGGGCACATAGGTGATGGTCATGTCGTAGGCGCCGCCGCGGCTGCTGTAGATGTCGCTCCAGCGGGCTATGTTCTCCTTGCGACCGCCCAGCCACGACACCACCATGCCCCCCGAAGCGTCGGGGTTGGCGGCATAGAGCACCTGGTGCTTCACCTTGCCCAGGGCATCGAAACAGGGCAGGTAAGCCCACTCGGCCTCATAGGCCACCGGGTCGGTGCGGTAAAGGCCCTCGGCACGCAACAGGCGCAGGCTGCGGGCAGGCAGGTCGCACACTATGCTGTCGCTGACGGGCTCCAGGTCGCAACGCCTTACAAGGTCGCGCAGCCTCACCCGGCCGCCAAGCTCGAGCAGCGACAACGGCACATTGAAGTGGCAGGCAGAGTCGGACGGGTTGTAAAGGGCCACGGCACGCTCCGTGCCCCGCCTGCGCCCGATGTCCTTGGTGAGCACATAGCCCTCGCCCTCGTGCTGAACGACGTAGGCCTGCAGCCCGAGCGGGTCTTGGTTGAGGGCTATCAGCTCTTCGTTCTTTATGAGTGAGAGCGACGCCTCGGGTATGGTCTGCATGTCGCAGCCTATCATGAGCGGCGAACTCATGATGCACCACATGCCGAAATGCACCTCTTCTTCATTGCGGGGCATGCCGCGGCCAATCTCGAGCATGTCCATGTCGTTGTAGTGTCCGCCGCCACAATAAGCCGACAGGTATAGGTTGAGGTCGATGATGCGCTTGACCGACGACCAGCGGGGGCGTATGTCGGGGCTGATGCGCCACGAGCGGGCAATGCTGCGGGCCCATGTGCCGGGGAAAGCCCAACGGCAGATGTTGATTTCCACGTCGCCACAGCCCACACTCTTGAAGGCCTCGCTTATCTCGGTGTATCGGCGGCGCTCGTCGAGGTTGAGCTCTGTGCCCGCCCCGCAATAGTCTATCTTGATGAAGTCGAAGCCCCAGTCGTTGAAATAAAGCTCGGCATCCTGCCGCTCATGGCCGTACAGGCCGGCCCAGAACCCGTTCTCGTCGTTGTCGTAACGCGAGCCGCATGTGTGGCTGCCTGCATCGGAATATATTCCGGCCTTGAAGCCCAGCGAGTGGATGTAGTCGGCCACGGGCCGCAAGCCGCGCGGGAAACGCTGCGGATGGGCATGCATGAGGCCTGTGCTGTCGCGATAGCCGAAAAAGCCGTCGTCGATGTTTATGTAACGATAGCCTGCCGCCTTGAGGCCCTTGGCCACCATGGCGTCGGCCTGGCGCATGATGAGCGTGTCGCTGATGTTTACATGATAGGTGTTCCAGGAACTCCAGCCCATCACTGGCGGGTCTGCGGCAGCAGACTCTTCTGCTGACGGCGAGGCCACTGCACGGACTGTTGGCGGGGCTGCCATGCAGGCAAAAGCATTATGCAGGCAAGCCAGGGCCAATGCACAGCCATAAAGGGATAAACGGTTGAAATATGTCATCATTATATGTATTGATTGTTTCTCTGACGCCAATGCCGGCCTGCGGGCCGCTGCCATGGCACTGCGGCAGCCTCTGCCGGCTTTCGTGCGCAAAGTTAAGCATCGGCAACGACAATGGCATTGTCATTTCGTACGAAAAATATGAAATACGTACGAAAACGTCCCGCGTGACGGCGGTGTAACAAATGAACAAACAAAATGGCCGCATGCGCGCCCATGCGTGCATGCGGCCATTGCATGTGAAAAAACTCAATTTATGGCATTACTTCATCGGAAGATACCAATTCTGCTCGTCTTCAAGATTCTTGACCGGATTCTTGAACGCCAGCTTGCGGGCAAGCCATCGGCCTCCGAAGTTGGTGCCGTAGCCGGCTGGGCTCGACTCGTTCTTATGGCGGGCCAGGCGCATGAGGTCGGCATAGCGGCAGCCTTCGAAAGCAAACTCCATGGCGTACTCGTCGCACAGCAAGTCTTCTACAGCATTGACGATAACGGCGAGAGAGTCTTCGCTGCCGGCAGAGGTCACTTCAAACATGCTCTCTATCTCGTCGAGCTTGCGCAAAACCTCGGTGTCCATCTGATAGAGCGAGTAAACGCCGTCGATGCCGCTGGCGTCGCTGCAACCATGGCGATGGATGCCGTAGTTGCGCTCCCCACCCGTGCCGCTGAAGATAGAGGCACCCTCGCCTATCAGGAACGGATAGCGACCGGTGAGCAACTCCTTGGTGCCATCGGTGATGTAGGTCGTATCCGTGAGCAGGTTGGTGGTAAGGCCGTCTTTCAAGATGGCGAAAGCTGCGTCGGGATAACCCATGCGATTGAACGCCTCGGCCAGATGCAGCCACACGGTGGAAGAACGGTAGAGAATGATCTGCGGTGCATAAGTGAACAGCCTTTGATACTCCATGGTGTCGACGCCGCCCACATTGCTGCGCTGAACCACGCGAGCCTTTGCACGCTGGTCGCCAATGCTGAGCGCGCCCTTCTCGTTCTCATGGCCGGCAAACCTCGACGTGTAGTAATAAAGAGAGTTGTTGGCCAGCGACTTGTAGGCAGAGGACGGCACTATCTGCTGCTCGTCCATGAACTTGGCCTGATACTTCTCGTCCGTAGTGGCATCTTCGTCGCCGGAAGTTAGGTAATAGTCAAAACCGAACAACTTGGGTATCTCCGACGTAACTCCCTTAAACTTGTTCAGCGCCATGGGGAGATAAGTGATGCGACCGTCGAGTGACGTTGATGTAGATATGAGAGAAAAGTTATTAGAGAACCATTGGCCGGAAGACTCTGGCAGGAAGTCGTTGGGCAAATTGAGATCCCACATATTCGACAATTCAACAGGAGAACGCTGGTCGCTGGCCACCATCTTATACTTAAGCAGGTACTTGAAGTAATAGTCGGCAGCCTCGGCATAGCGCCCGGCCTCAAGATAGAGCTCGCCAAGGATAACGTCGACGGGGATGCACATTGAGCGAATGTAATCGCTGCCAATGACACCATTGCCGTAGGGCAGGTCGAGCCCACTGTAACGCCTCAACGCGGTGTTGCCCTCGTCGGCCAGGCGTGCAACAATCTCCTTGATGCCAAGCTCCTCAGACTTGTCGTTCTCGATGTCGCTCAAAGAGGTGAGCGGCTTGGTCACGAACTTCACCTTGCCGTAATTGCGGGCAAGCTGCAAGTAAGCCCACGCACGGAAAGCCAGCACGGTGGCATACTCCGACTGTGTGACATTGTATGTACCGTCATACAAGGTGGTGTCGCGATTGGCAATGTAGTAGTTGCAGTTGTTGATGATGCGGTAGTAAACGTAAGCGCTGTCGTACTTGTTGGAAGCCGTGGCGCTGAAGTTTGCCATTTCACGCAAGTTGAGGTCTGAATGCACGGTGACGTCGACCAGGTCGCCACGCATCTCATTCTGAATGTAGTAGGCGTCGGCAGCCTGCTGCACTGCCTGCATTATGCCCAGCACGTAGAACAAGGAGTCGGAGGCCTGCCCGATGGAGGGCAGCTCAACCTCGCGGCTTGTCTCAACGTCGAGCATATCGCTACATGACGACACAAAGAGCGTCATCATACAGATAACTGAAAATATTATCTTCTTCATGATTTCGTTTTCTTATAGATTTATCTTCACTCCAAAAGTAAATGCACGGCTTTGGGCAAGGTTGCCACAATCTATGCCCTGGTACAACGAACCGCGGCCAATGCTGAACTCGGGGTCGTTGCCAAGATAATTGGTAAGAGTAAACAGATTGACTGCCTCTGCCCACACAGCAAGACCCTGCAGCCAGCTGAAGTTGACAGGAACGCGGTATGTCAGCTTGAGGGTCTTCAGGCGCAGATAGCTTCCGTCTTCAATCCAACGGTCGCTGAAGCGGCTGTTGCCCATCGGGTCGCCATAGGCTATGCGCGGAATGTCGGTCACCTGGCCTTCATAGTGCCAGCGGTCGGTCATTGCCACCTGCTGATTGTAGAAGTTGCTGCCCGAGTTGAGTATCATGCGCTGGTAGTTGAACACGTCGTTGCCGAGGCTGTAGTTGAAGTTGAGGCTGAGCGTGAAGTTCTTCCAGTTGACAGAAGCAAAGATGTTGCCGTAGATGTCGGGATTCGGGTCGCCGATGACCGTACGGTCGCTCTCGTCAATCTTGCCATCATCGTTGCGGTCGACGAAGTGGATGTCGCCAGCCTGGAAATACATTTCCTTGCCGGTGTTGTCGAGCATGTAGAGATACTCATGGCCACCGTCCTGCTTTGCTGCTGCGCGTGCGGCTGCATCGTCGGCAAACACACCGGCTGTCTCGTAGCCGTAGAACAGGGCCACAGGGTTGCCCACAGAGGTGAGGATGTTGTCTTCGCCATATATAGAAGAGAGGTAATCGCCATCAGGCAACGACTTGACCTCGTTCTTGTAGTGGCCCACAGTGGCGCCAATCTCGACATCCCAGTCCTTTGCCACGACGGGCTTGCCGGAAAGCATGACCTCGAAACCGGTGTTTTGAATCTCGCCACTGTTGGTCCAGTAGTTGTTCTGGCCGGCAATCGGGTCGGTGAAGGTCTTCAGAGTGAGCAGGTCGCTCGTCTTGTTGATATAGTAATCAAAGCTCAATGCGACACGGTTGTGCAGCAAGTTGGTCTGCAAGCCCACGTTGAACTTCTTCATTGTCTCGCTCTTTATCTTGTCGTTACCGATGTTCTTGAGCTGCAAGCCGGCCTGGTTGTCGTACTTCACCATGGCGTAAACGGTGCGCACGGCATTGCTGGCAATGTCGTCGTTGCCGCTGATGTCGTAGCCAACATTGAGGCGCAGATAGTCAACTCCGGCATTCTTCGGGAACCACTTCTCGTTGGTAACCACCCATCCGGCCTGTACACTGGGGTAAACCTGCCACTGCACACCGAACATGCTGAGCCCGTCGCTGTTGTCGCCGAAACGGCTGTTGGCCTCGCCAAGGAGCGACAGTGTGAGGAAATAACGGTTCTGGTAGTTATAGTCTACGTTGCCGTACCACTGTATCTGCTTCCATACATCATTGGCACCGAAGGCCGAGATGATGTTGTTGGTGTTGGCAGAAATCTGCGGGTTCTTGTCGTCCTGGCGCGTTGTGTACTGGGTTGAGATACCGTCGCCGTCGTACGAGAAGTAATTGTAACGGAAACCAACGAAAGCGCTCAGCGAGTGGGCACCGAAGATGTGAGAGTAGCTTACTCGCGTGTTGCTGAGGATGTTGTTCTCCTTGGCATAATATGTAGAGAACTGGTTGTAAACCAAGCCTACATCGGGTATGTTGAACCCGGCCACACCCGTGTTAGGACGGTAGTAGCGCTGCGAGTTGCGGTTGAGGGTATAGCTGAACGCTGTGGTAATGCGCCAGTCGTTGCCCAACTTAAGCGTAGGCTCCAACATTGCCTGGAAGTAGGTGTTCTCAAGGAAGTTCTTGTTGTCGCCGTGAGCCTGCGCCAGAATGGCCACAGGGTTTGAAAGCGAATGCTCCGTGCCGACAGCGTCAAACAAGTCGTCGGCCTCGCTGAGCAGGTTGGAGAATCCTCCCAGGTACTGGTTGTACTGGTAAGGTGCAACCAGCGGCGACTTAATCTGAGCGAGGAATGTGGGCGATGTCGGTGTTGCGGCATCGAAGTCTTCCTGCACGCCGTCGTCTTTCAGGTCGTTCTGCATTCGCGAAATAGACAGGTTGAACTTGGTTGAGAGATTCTTAAGGATGTTGATGTCGGTGTTGAAGCGAACGTTCATCCTATTGTAGGCATTGCCTTTTGAGGTTGTCTCGCCATCGACATAGCCCACAGAGAGGTTGTACATACCGATGTTGTCGCCTCCTTGCACATTGATGCTGTAGTTCTGCGTCAATGCCGTCTGGTAAACCTCGTCCTGCCAGTCGGTGTTGTTATGATACGTATGGTAGTAATAACCATTGGGATCATCGTTGAGGAACTTGAATGCCGACGAGTTGACGTCGAGGTTGGGCACTGTGCCGAGCATCTCGGTAGCATAGATGCGATACTGAGAGGCATCCATGACGGTCTGCAGGCGTGGCATCAGCGTCACGCCTACCGAAAGGTTGGCGTCGATTCGCGTTGCCATGCTATGGCCACGCTTGGTCTCGATGAGGATGACGCCATTGCCGCCGCGGGCACCATAAAGGGCTGTGGCGTTCTTCAGCACCGTCACCTTCTCTACGTCGGCAGGCATGATGTTGCCCAGCATATTGAAGAAATTGCCGCTGTGCAGCACCGCACGGTCACGCTGCATGTCGAGCTCTACGCCGTCGACGATGATAAGCGGCTGCGAATTAGCATTCAGTGAGTTGATGCCTCGGATAAACATGTCGCCTCCGACGCCAAGCATTGCCGAACGCTGGGTGGTGCGCATGTCTGCCAGCAACTTGTCTTCAAGCTCTGTGTCGAGGGTGTAGTTCTCTGTTGCATCAGACTTGATGGAACGCGAAGCCGTGATGTTCGTTGCGTCTTCATACATCGGGCGATACTTGTCGCTCAACATATAGATAACGAGATCGTCGCCCTTGCCGATGGCAACCTGCTGCGATAGGAACTCTGGCGAATAGACAAACAGCGAAGTGGTGAACTTGGGTACCTTGATTTCGAACTGCCCCTTCTCGTCGGTCATGGCCGTGTAACGGGCGTTGCCAAGCGCCTTGACCTGAATACCGGCCAAAGGCTTCTTGCTGGACTCCTCGAATACGGTTCCCTTGACAGACACGAGTTCATACTTCTCCGGCTCAATCTTTGGAGCTCGCTGAACCGAAGAGGCCTGCTCATCGTCGGCAGCAACTTCATCCTGAGCGTAAGCCGGCACAGCCAACCCCACTAAAAGTGCGAAGAAAGCGTTCCTGAAAAACGACTTATGGATATTATATATAACAGTGTTCATAATCTTTCATCTTCTTTTTTTAAGTACTCGTCATAATCAACCGGACGGAGAATCAAACCGGCTATACGCATCCTGTTGCCATAGTTCTTTTCCTTTGAACTATAAACGTTGCGGTTAATCTTGACACTGACATACGGCTTGCAATCATCGCTGATGCCAACGTATGCATATGGGAAGTCAACCTCGCCTACCAAGAATGTGTCTATCTTGTTGAGATTGGCCGAGTCAGTGAGCAGCTTGGTAAACTTCTTGGTAGGAGACGAAGCGGTTCCGATATTGCCTTTCTCGTCCATATAGTTCAGATTGACGTCAAACTGGATGATCTTCTCTTGCTCGGTTGAGTTCTTGTTGATGCAGGCCGGCACGAAAACGACATAGAGGTTGTATTTCGTCGACCTAATCCCATTCAGATAGAAATATGCCTCCGGACGAGCCGTTCTGTCGTTGTTGGGAACGAGGTCGATATACCTTGATATGTAGTCGCCAACGCTCTCGTTGAAATCGTAGGTCGTCACCTCGACAGTGTTGACAGCGGCCTCCTTTACCAAAGGACGTACATCGGTGCTGTAAACATTGACGCTGAGCTCGGGATTCCAAACCTCCCAGGGCTTAAGAGCCAAAGAGTCGACACGGCGTGCATAGCCGTTGCTCATCTTCTCGGGAGAGCCGATAGTGTGAGACACTATTTCCTCGCCACCAGAAAGCTTGATACGGGAAGTTGTCATGAGGGTGTCGAGCAAACCATTCTGCGGGCCGTCCACCTCGTCAAGCCAGAAATTGTACTTGTTGCTATGGGCAAGTATAAGGCTTGAGCCAATGCAAAGCTTTGCAAGAGAGTCGGTCAGGTAAGCCCCATCATAATCCTTGTTGGCCTCGCTCTTGGTAAGCACAGACCCTACTCCGTCGGTAGTGATAGGATAATACTTGGTCTCTGTGTTGTATTTGAACGAGTTCTTGATCTGGTCGTATGAGCTGGTGTATGCCTCATCAGTTGGCAACAGCATGGTGTACATACTGTCCTCATTGTTAATCTGGGCATTCAGCTCCCTGAACAAGGTGTTGTTCATTATCATCACAGAGTCGCTGTAGGTCTGCCGGCCCAGAGAGTCGATAGGCCCGGGCACACTGTTCTTGATATCCAACTCCTCTGACTCATATTTCGCAAAATATGCAGCAATGAGGCTGTCGGAGTCTGCCTGGTCGAAGATATACTCATAGATGTTGGGCAAGTATTGCACCGCTCCGTCCATCACGTGGTAAATACCGTTGATGCTCGGATTGTTGAGGCTAACTATGTTGTGGTCGCCGTAGGTGCATCCCTCAATGTTTTGCAACTCAAACGACTTCTCGTTCAAGGTGTGAACACGCTCGTTGATGCTTGAAGACACCGTGAAGTTGTAGTCTGCCACATGGCTCTTGATAAACCTGTCGACGAGCGACGTGCTGTCCATCTGGTCGTAAGTGGCATAGTCGAAGGTGCCGTTCTGCGGTGCCCACACGGTATAGAATCGAGTATTGCCAAGCTCCTTGTCGTAGCCAACTTTATAGAGCAATGACGCAAACTCAGTAAGGTCGCTGCGCGAAGAAATGTTCTCCCAAAGAGTCTTCTTGCTTTCAGGCGAACCTGTCTTGTACGCTTCGTTGTAATCATCGAAGTCGGTGCATGAAGCAGCAAGCAATGTTGCAGCTGCTATCATGCTGTATATACATTTGTTACGTATCATAATTCTTTTTTGATTTTACAAGGAATCAATACCAATCCTCAAGATATTGCTGGTTCTGAGCCACACCTATCGGAACAAACTCTATATAATCAATCTGGAACTTGCGCTCAAGGTTGCCGTCGTCGAGCACTGTCTTGAGGCGGAGCCAGTAGTCTTGCTGACGCAACTGACGTGTGTCGAGGATGCGGCGGAACTGGTGAGGGATGAAGCGCACGATAAAGGCATCGGTGCTCTCGTTCTGGCGCCTTACTGAAAGTGGGCCACGCAGGAATCCGTGTGAACGCATTATCTTGTCGGTCTCAAGTCCGCGGTCGGCGTAAGCCTCGGGGTGCAACGACTCATCGTCAAGCCTTACAAAGCCCATGGCCTTGATGGCTGGGTCGTTCTCGTCCATGGCCATGCGCATGTCGAGAGGTATGCTCAGCGGCTCCATCGATGCTATCTCGGGCTTGTCGCCGATATACAGCTGAAGCATGGTGCCGTGGGGCATACAGTCAAGGTTGATTCGCATCTCGTATGTTCCGTCCGGCACGGGCGGGAGCTTGATGGCAAAGTCGAACACTCCCATTCCCTGGAAGGAGTCGCCTTTGTATAGCGAGTATGCCTTTGAGCCCGGGTCGGCCACGAGGTTCATGTCCAACTGGGTATTGTTGCCGTTGAACACAACCACATTGTCGAAATAGTCAATCGGGAAACGTACGCGGGCAGCCGACTTTCCACTGTTGAGTGCTGTGATATCCTTTACATAAGCGCCACGGAAACCGTTGTCCATCGTCTCGCCGAGCAGGGTAAGCGCATCGAAACGCATGCGCTCGTTGAGCACACCCAATGGCACTTTGCCATCGTAAAGCAAGATGTCCTTGATAGGATAGACATATCCGTTGAGCGGCTGCTTGAGCGAGTCGACGTCAACCTCAACGCCTTTGTAAACCATCTGGTGCATTGCTGCAGAGCCGACTGTCTCGATTCCATCGGTCAGGGTGTTGTTCTGGACATAGCGGTTGAGGTAAATCTTGTCGCCCTCAGATGTCACTTTCCATGCCTTGATGAGCGTCATGGGAAGCATGGTCTCGTAATAATCGTATGCGTCGCCGGTGCATCCGTGAGTGGTGTGGGTGTTGTTCTTGAACGCCAGCACATTTGCATTGACAGCTGTCTTGAGTATGTGATAGCTCACGAACATGTTGACCACGTTGTTCTGCTTGGTATAGTCAGACGACATGTCGACCTCAATGTTATTGTTACGGAAGTAGTCGTACCATCCGGAAGTCATGCTGCGCGAACCGGAAGCGGCATTGCCATACCACTCCTTGCACTTTGCAACAAGGTCGTCGAAGTTGTTGATGCCGTTAGCCTTGAACACATCGTTGGTCTCGGCAAACACAGTGAAGCCTTTCTTGCACTCGGTCGGTATATAGTAACCGTCCTTTGAAGCGGGTGCCTGGGCCGAAAGAGTCTTATACTGAGTCTCAAGCTGCTTGTCAAGACCCGTCCGCTCGAGTGCCTCATAGAATATGGAGAAGTGTACAGAGTCGGTCTGGAGCTCGCGTACCACAAGCTTGTTTGAACGCTGGATAACCCTGTCAACAGCATGCACGATACCATTCACCACCTCATAGTCGCACAGCGTGCGGTCTATAGGGGCATTGCCATTCACAAGAATCTGGCTTCCGCTTGCACCGGCAGTGATGTAACGGCCAAGCAATGTGCGGTATGTAGCACCGGTAGAGGTAAGCATCTCGGTGGTGGTGAGCTCGGTCTTCAGCAAATGGAACATGGCGATGTCTTCGCAAAGGCTGTCGCTCAGTCCCTCGAGAGAGTTCTCCGTCATGCCGTTGTGAAGCAAGTTGCCGGCGTCGTCCACGCTTTCCTTGTCATTATACAGACTGTCAATATACCTCATCACAGCCCTGTTGTTGGGTGCAAAGCAAGTATACTCTCCATAAGAGCTCAATATCCTGTCTTGTCCTGAGCGCTGCAGAATGTAATTGAAGTTGCTATATGCCGAATCATTGTTTACAAGGAAGTCATAAATGGTCTCTCCCGTAAAAGTGAATCGGTTAGACTCATCCGGCTCAGCCGTACAGGAAGACAATGCTATACACCCGGGGATGAACACAGCCCCGACTGCCTTAAGCAATGATTTCACGTTGATTTTCATATTCTAATTTCCTTATTATTGTTTCTGAATACTTTCCATTTTCTCGTATGCCGGGTTCTGCTTCAGCAAGAAGTTGACTTTCATCTCACTTTGCTTAACCGGGAAGTAGAGGTAAGGCTCAGACTCCATTGACATCTGCACGTCCGAACCGAGGATATTGCCGAGTATAGTGCTGGTCTTTGCCATGTTCGACAGTCCGCCCATCTCGCTCAGAAGCATATCGGGATGGAGAAGTGCCGACTGGTCGTTGGCGTCTCCCGAACGCAGGCTCCTGTAAGTGTAGCGCATCAGGTCGAACCAGCGCTTGCCTTCGAAGCACAGCTCACGCTGACGCTCCTCGAGCACGAGCTGCTCCATAGCCGACTTTGAGTTGTAAGAAGAGAACTGCAGTGTGTCGGTGGCTGTGGGTGAAGATATAGCCAGTGAGCGCTTGTTGACCGTGTTGACTATGCTGAACGCACGTTGGAGGTTGTTGGCGTCAGAAGCCTCAAGCTGCACAAGGGCCTCTGCCTTCATGAGCATCACGTCGGTGAGTCGGTAAACTATCCAGTTCTGGTCAATCTTGGTATACCCTGGGGTGATTACTGCAGTAACGGGCTTGAGCGAGGCCTCTGTATTGTCAGTTCCCGTAGGCGACACCATCTTGAACACTGTCAACTGAGTTGCATCGGCGCTCTGCACATTGAAGCAGCTTTCAAACCAACGGTAATCTTTGTCTTTGATAAACACATTGCCGTCGCCTGCCGTTGCAAACCTGCTTGCCGGAGCCATCATCAAGCCGTAGGTACGGGCTTTGTCGTCATAGTTCCAATAGCAATGCATAAGGCCGCTGTTTGAAATGTTCTCACCATCGAGCTGCAACTCAAAGATGCTCTCCATCGAGTTGCCTTGGATGAAATTGTATTGATAAGCATACTCGCCCGGATAGAGGGGGTAGCCGTCGTGGTCGATGTTTCCGATGATGCTGGGACCAGAGGCTTGGTTGTCTGACAAATACCTTGCTTTCTTCGACTCGATGACTGCGTCGCAATAGTCAACACACTTGTCATAGTCGTCCAAGTTGCCCGTCATGGAAGCGCGCCAAAGGTACACGTCGGCCAGGATGGCGTTGATGGCATCGCGGTTGATGTAACCAACGCTGCGCCAGTCTGTGTATCCGTCGGGTGAAAGCGGGGTCTGCAGCGCTTTCTGCAAATCCTCTATGCACTTGTCGAGCACGGTGAGCGGAGCCTGCTGCGGAATCTCGAAATTCTGGCTGCTGTTGAAATAAGCGCCATCGGTCACAGGCACGTCGCGGAAAGCACGCACAAGATAGAAGTAGCACAGCGCACGCAGGGCGAGCATCTGCGACTCGTCGGTGCGGAGCGTTCCCTCGGTGTAGCTCGGGTCGATGCTCACCACCTGTGGAGCCTTCTCAAGAACGATGTTGCACTTGTTGATTACAGAATAGAGAGAAGCCCAGTCTGAGAACTGGTTTTCGTAGTCCATCGTTCCCACCTTTATCTCCTCCAAGTCCGTACGCTTCGAGTCGTTGAACACAATCTCGTTGACTTCAAGCTCGTCTGAGCGGAAATCGCCCCAAACGATGCAACGCTCTATCACGCCCGCCTGGCTCATCTCTTTGTAGGCAGCAGCCACCATCGACGTCACGTCGTCTTTGGTTTTCCAGAAATCCTCGCCAATGACCACATCGTTAGGCAACACTTCTGTGTCAATGCAGGACGTCATGAGCATGCCAGATAATAAAAACAATATATATTTCTTCATAACAATATAACTCCAATTTATATGCGTTTACACATCGAGTTTTAGAAACCTATATTAATTCCAACGGTGAACGACTTGGCTCTCGGAGTCTTAGAGTCATCCTCAGCGTATCCCCAACCGTCGGCAGAATGCTCTGGGTCGGTGCCGCTATACTTGGTCCAGCAATACAGGTTGTTAGCAGAGAGGTATATCTTAAACTGGTTCAGGCCGAGCTTCTTGGTGAGTTTCGGCGGCATGTTGTAAGTGAGCTGCACATACTGGAAGCGCACGAACGAGCCATCCTCTACATATCGGTCTGAACCCAGGTAGTTGTAAGCCACCTTGTCGCCGTACATGGCGCGTGGTATCGGGGTTACGTCGCCATCCTTGCGCCAGCGGTAGTTTACACTTGCGCACTGGTTGTAAGCCGACGACATGTTCTCGAGGTTCATGCGTGCCGTGTTGACCACCTTGTTGCCGAAGCGGTAGTTGAAGCTGGTGCGCAGCGTGAACCTGTCGTAAGTGAAGGTAAAGCCGAAACCTCCGTTAACCTTAGGCAGCGAGTTGCCGAGGTAAACAACGTCGAGGCTGTTGATTTCACCATCGTGGTTGATGTCCTCGTAGATGGCGTCACCACCCTTGAACTCATAGTTCACGCCAGTGTAGTCGTATACCACATGCTTCGGGGTTCCGTCTTCCTGCATTAGCACCTTGCCATCTTTGTCGAGGGCCACAGGAGCAGTCTTGCCCTTGGCCAGGAACTCGTTGTTAATCCAGTTCTCAAAGTCGGAAGACGTCCAGTTGTTCTCCCGCTGCTGGTTGAGCAGATAGTCGTAAGAATACTGGTAAACGCCCTTGTACCTATAGCCATAGACAGAGCCGAGCGGGTTGCCCACCTGTGCGCGGTTCATATACTTACCGTTCTCGTTAGACCACTCCGCATTGACAGAGTTGAGCACTTTCTCGTCCATCTCCGTTATCTCGTTGTAGTTCTGCGAAACGTTCACGTAAGCATCCATAGAGAACTTGCCCACCTTGACGATGTCGTTGAAGTTAACGTTGAGCTCCCATCCTTCGTTGGTCATGGCACCGACGTTGGCGTAGGCCAGCTTTGAATATCCACTGGTTGTCGGGATGGCCACGTCTTTCATCAGCAGGTCGGTAGTCTTCTTGTAGTAATACTCAAACTCAGCATCGATCTTGTCGTCGAACAATCCGAGGTTGAAACCGAGGTTGTAGCTGGTTGTTGTCTCCCACTTCAGGTCGTCGAGCTTAAGCTGTGTGATAGATGTGGTTGGCGTGCCGCCTTCGGGACCGTAGGCGCCTTCGGACGGCTTGTAGATTTCGTAGAAGAGCGACTCAGAACTTGGCGCATTACCCACCATACCCCAGCTTGGGCGGAAGGCGAGCATCGACACCACCTTGCGCAACGGCTCCATGAACGGCTCGTCGATGATGTTCCATCGTGCAGACACACTGGGGAAGTAAGCCCACTTGTTCTTCGGACCGAACTTAGAGTCGCCGTCGGCACGGATGGTGAATCCGAGAGAGTAGCGGCTCTTGTAAGAAACGTGGCCGGTGTAGCTCCAGTTCTGCGAGCGCGACTTTCCGGTAGAGCTTGACGTAGGAGTCTTGCTGCCCTCGAGCAGTTCGCCGCCGAGAGTAGGAATCTCGATTCCCGGAGGCAAGAGGCGCGCGGTCTCTTCGAGCTTGCTGCTGTTACCTGTCACCATCTGATAGCGGAAGCGCATCGTGGCCGTCCAGTCCTCATTCTTGAAATAAGGAGTGAAGACGAGGTCGTTGGTAAAGGTAAATGTCATTGAGTTGCTCTCGTAGTTGTAACCGCGGTTGTAGTCGGTGTCAGTGAGTGTGAGCTTTGCCAACTCGGCAGGATAGTAGCTCGGCTTGCTGTTTGCATAGATGTCGAAGTAAGCGCCACCGGTGTATGTAAGGCGGCTCTTGCCTTCCTCGATGCCCAGCAGCTCATACTTGAGCCTGAAGTCTGGGTTGATACGATATACGGTCTCCTGCGACTTGGCCAGGTTGGCGATGGCAATGGGGTTGCCGAGCTCCCTGATCTTGTCGAGCTCCGACGACGACGGGTTGCGGTTGGCGTCGCTGCGGTTCATGATGTAATACTCATCAGTGTCTGTTCCGTCAGCCCTCTGGCGATAGATGCTCATGTTAGGGGCAATCTTCTGGGCTATACCGAGCAGGTCGGTGTAGTTCTTGTCGTTGTCGGTATAAGAGAACGAGAAGTTGGTGATGAACGTGATGCGGTCGCTCACGAAATAGTCGAGAGCCATACGTGTGGTGAAACGGTTAAGCGTCTGCTTGATAATCGTACCGGTCTGATGGTCATAACCTGCAGAAATACGGAAGTTGGCCTTCTCGCCACCACCGGTGAGGTTAAGGCTGTAGCTGTGCATCTGTCCGAACTGAGTAACAGCGTCCACCCAGTCGGTGTTGTTGTTCCAGTTCTCATACAGCGGCCAAGACTGGTTGTAGTTGAGCTCGTTGACGTTGGTCGTAGCGTCCTGAGCCTGTGTCGGGTTGTAGAGAGCCTCCTTCATGAGCATGGTGTAGCTGTCACCGTCGAGCAGCTCGTAGCCCTTGGGCTGCCAGTTGCCAGTGAACTTATACGAGAAGTTAACCCTCGTCTTGCCGCGGGCACCACGCTTTGTCTTGATCTCAATCACACCGTTGGCACCCTTTGAACCCCAGATGGCTGTAGAGGCAGCATCCTTCAGCACAGTGATGCTGGCAATATCCTCAACGTTGACAGAGAGCAGCGACGCATAGTCTTCCTCGGTTGCATTCTCCGGGTCGAAGTCGGGGGCATCGTAAATCTGGTCGTCAACGACGATGAGCGGGTTTTTGTTACCATTGATAGAAGTCACACCACGCAGGCGCATCTGTGTGCCGGCACCAAGGTTACCCGACCCGGCAACGATGTCAAGACCGGCTATCTTACCCTGGAGAGCCTCGTCGGCACTGGTGAACGACAGACCTTCAACGTCGGCCATGTCCATGGTCTGCTGGGCCACAGACACCTCACGCTTGGGTATCGAGAGACCGCCCGAGCTGGTACGGCGGCGCGATGTCACGGTCACCTCCTTCACAGTAGTCTGCGACGAGCCCAACTTCAGGTTGAACACCGTCTTTGCACCAATAGGCACGGTGATTGGCTTGGCACCCACATACGAAACAGAAAGCTTGTTCTTGGTGTTCTTGACCACCATAGAGAAGTTACCGTTCACGTCGGTGACGGCAGCTGTAACGATACGGTTGTTGGCATCTCGCTCAACAACGTTAGCCATCATCACCGGGCCGAAGTCGTCAGAGACCTTTCCCGATATTCGCGTGCCCTGGGCAAACACAGTCTGCACGAGGGTCAGCAATATGGCTGTAACCAATAGTTTTATTCTTGGCATAACTTATTTTAGCTTTGTTTTTAATTTTACTTAACTTAGTCCATCATTGCAGGCCCTGGCTGAAATCTTCCGTTGAGTTGTAGCTCAGCGGCTGTGTGAGCTCATGCACGACAGCATACGACGAAGCGGTTACGTAGTTGCCTGCCTGGGTGCGGTTCTTGTTGAACTCCAGGTCGCGGGTCATCTCGTTGGTCATGAGGTTAGTGTTCGAGGGGTCTATCACCTTCTCGCCCACCACGTCTTTCACGTGAATCTTACCGGTGTTGTCGCCCCACACCGTCAGGTTCTGGCTGATGTGTGTGTTGTCGTCAACGAGGAATGTGGTGTAGTCATTATGGGTTGAGCCGAGTGTCGTTGTGGCATACACCGAGTTTGAGTGGAAGTGGTAGCGAACGAAGTCGCGAATGGCCTTGATCATCACCTTGACCTGGGCCTTGGCTTCCTCCTCGCCATCGGGTGTGGTTCCCTCTTCATTGTTATATTTTGAGAATATCTCGTAGATTGCGTCCCATGTGGGCAGTCCGTGGTTCACTGCATAGTCAACGGCGTCGTTGTTGGGAGCATAGAGAGTGTAGTTGTAGTTGCTGAAGAACTTCACGTTGTAGTCGATGCAACGCAGCTGCTGGTCTGACGAAGTGCTGGTCTCGCCCGGTATGAAGAACGTCTTATACTGGTCGGACTCGATGATGCCCGTGCCGCCTTCCTCTTTCTCAGTGGATATTCCGGCCCAAGCCATAATCTCGGTGTCGAACCCGTTGCAAAGGTCGAAGAACTTGCTGAAGCGCGGCGTTGTGCTCAAATAAGAATAAACGCTGCGGGTTGTTCCCTGTATGAGGTGGTCGATGGCATACGACTTTCCGTTGGTCTGGTTGAACACCTCAGTGATGGTCGATGCAGGCAGGCCGTCGACGAGCTGTCCGCCGCCGAGCACGCGCCCGTTGCTCAGGTCGCCGCTGCCCTCAATCTTCACTCCGGCTCCGTTCTTTGTCAGGTAATAGCATCCGGGCTGCAGCGTCTCGTTCTCGCCGAGCACAATGGTGCTCTGCTGTATTATGTCTGAGAGCTGGGCCTTGATGATGGGCATGTTTGCGTCGTTGTTGGCTCCCTCGAAGTCGATGACGCCTATAGAGTCGCCCACCTGATGTGTCTCCACATTATACTTCCACCTCGATGCTGCAATACCGGCAGAACCGGCGGTAGAGCTCGACGAGCCGGAGCCTACATAATAATAATGTATCACTTCGGGGCCTGTAGAGCGGGTGAGCGAAGTCGGGTCGAGATAATAACAGTCGAAAGCCTCGTTGGTGGGCAAGAACAGACCGTAGTTCGACGATGTCGAAAGCAGGTAAGCATAGTAGTCGAGTCCGAGTCCGTATACATTATTATATGTAACGTTCTGGATTATCCAGTTCACCATGCTCATGTTTGTCTCGGCTCCGAAGAGTGCCGGGGCCGAAACCACCTCGTAAGCCTTGGGGCCGAACACCTTGTTCATGACATACACCACGCCGTTGTTGGCAATGCGCACATCGTAGCCACCGTCTGCCTTGGTCTTGAGGTCACCAATGGTGATGCCCATCACGTCTTTTGCGTCGTCGACGATAGACGAGAACTTGCTGGGCACTGAAGCTGCAAACGAAGTGTTCATCATGTTTGAGATGAGCTTGGAGAGAATGCTCAGAGGCACGTCCTCCACATTTCTCATCACGTTCTCCTTGGTATTTGGCAGCTTGCCGTAAGTGGTAAGCAGTATGCTTCCTGCACCTTCGGTGAGGTATGTCGAAAGGGCCTCGTCGTCGGGCACGAACATCACGCCGAGGTCGGCCAGCTCGGTGGCTGTCGATCCAGTGAGCGAAGCCACGTAATACTCATTCCATCCCGGGTCGAATGTGAGCAGGTTGTCGTCGAGGAATACGCCTCCGCTCCTTGCGTCGCCGTTGAACTTGACGTTGCCCTGCGACATCTTGCTGAGATAGCGCACCTCATAGATAGAGTCGGGGTTGGGCACTCCGGTCATGTCCTGCACCTTCTCCTGCTCTGCATACCAGTCGTGGTAGTTGTTTGTCACCTGGCTGTTGTAGACAGGCATTGCAAAACGGTCGAGCATGTGGTTGAAGATTGACAGGTTCTTGTCGCGCTTGATGAGCTGCGCCATGTTGCCCGGAGGCGTAACCACATCCTCCACCTGGTGGATGTAACCGTTCTGGCAGGTGATGTCGCGCGATGTTATCCTGTTGCCAAACACATAGGCATCGTTGGAGTCTTCATAGCTACCGCCGGTGATGATTGAGAAGTCGCTACCGTCGCCCACGGTGGTGATGCTGTTCTTGAGCATGTAGTCGCGCGTGAAGTGAACGAGCATGGGCTTCGTTGCGTCGCTCACGAGCGAGATGCCGTTGGAGAAGCGTGTCCAGAATGGATTGCGCTCACCGTAAGCGTCGAGGGCCGACAGGAAGGGGTATGTGGTGACAGTGTCGATGGCATTGAGTGAAGTGGCATGCTTCACAGCATTTCCCGACACGATGCCGTCGTTGGAGCTAACGTTAGACAACATTTCAACCAGGATGGCATTGTCGAGCATCGACGAGTAGAGTAGCATTTTCTTCTGCGCCTGCGTCAGGTCTTCATAGCGGCTCACGCCCCAGTCGTTGCTCTGGAAGAAGCGTTCAAACGCCTCGTCGTTGGCGGGGAACACCGTCTTGCTACCGGTGCGGTTGAGTGTCTCGGCATAGCCGAGGTCGTCAACCAGACGGAGATAGTTTTTGAACGTACCCGTAAGGCCCTTTGACGGGTCCGGGTTGCTCAACTCCCCGTAGATGCTCTCGCCCAGCCACGACGGCTTGGATTTTTCATCCACAAGTTCGTTCTTATCCACACAGGAAGACAACATTCCCACGCAGACAAGCGAAAAACAAAAGATGAGTTTCTTCATACTGCTTTTTTGATTTATATTTATTTTGTAGTTATTGACCCCTAAATGTTAATAGGCAACACGAATCTGATTGTTTTATAGTTTGGGCAAAGTTACGTATTTTTTAGGTAATAAAGAAAACAAAAGGAAAGAAAATTTAATGAGGAAACCCGTAAAGGGGGTATATGCTAAATATTTTAGCAATTAAAGGTGGTTAATGTCAATTATCTATGCCTTAAACCCATTCAAAACGGTTCAATGAAAATGTTAAAATGAACGATTGGCTGTATTTACCAAATACAAAAAACGGTCGATTTTATATGTTGAAATCGCATCAGACTGTTATCGCGAGGCCTGGAACATTTGGCATGAAACTACGCTTACATGCGAAAATATGGATTAAAATACGATAAACAGACATAAAAGATTACACTCTGTGAAGTCTGCGCGGCTACCGCGAAAACAAACGATGAGCAAGCGGCAGCTTCCGAAAACCGTGGGCAAACGAAATTAAATCCGGCAGGGAAAAGCATCGGGAAACGGACGCCGGAAGGGCTATGGCAAACCATGCCAAACTGTACGACGACGCCGTGGCGATGGCGAAAAAGCCGGTGAAACCACCGGTTGAACGCTACGAAGGCAAGAATGGGGAAAAAACTGTACCAAAAGCCATAGGCCGACAGACAACAGCTGGCATGCAGCGGCACATCAAACTGGCATTCAGCGCGTTGCATTTCAGTGCCAACTACGCACAGAAGGCGTTTGGAAAACAATTTCCTGACAAAACAATACTTTATGAACAGAAATATGAAACTCTGTGAAACAAAACAAAAACCGGGTGATTTAAAACAATGAAATATTACGACAAATCTCGTCAAAAGCCTGTCGTTGGCGTCTGCCCTGTAAGCACATACAGACAGATACGAACAACCAGACCAAAGAGCCTGAGGCCCCTTGGTGCTGGCTGTTGATTATTATAGACGTCTAACTTACTTTACCACATACTTCTTGCCGTCGACAATGTAGATGCCTTTGGCCAGACCATCGAGTGAAGTTGCGTTAGAACGAACCTTCATACCGTTGAGGTTGTAAACGTCGAAGGTAGTGTCTACCACCTCTACGTCAGAGATACCTGACTCGTATTCTTCCTTAGTGCCGTAGTAAACCAGCACTGGCGAACCAAAGCAGATGACGTTTACGCTCTGGTTGGTACCATCTTCCTTAGGAATCTTCACAAGACCCACGCGGAGATAGTGGGGAGCAACAAGGCCTTCAGACGTTTCAACATTTTCGATGTTGGTCTGAACCACAAACCTATCCCATTCACCAATCTGCTGTTTCTTAGAGCCATCGCCCTTTGTGATTACATTCACAGAGTCGGCACCGGCAATCAGGTAAGTGTAAGTCTGGTTCTCACCGATTTCGCTCCACGACGAACTGTGCACGGCACATGTTGCAGAGAACTCGTAAATACCTGTCTTCTTGATATATATATCCTTTACAATGTACTTGTTGTCGGATGCTGTGACACCACGGTTGAACACCACGGCGCGTCCTTTGTAAGTAGGCATGTCAACGTCGCTGGCCTTCCATGCTGCAGTACCGGTGCCATTGTCTACCGACCATCCGTTGGTTCCGTCGGTGAAGTCGTCGTTCACGAGGTTGATGTATCCGGGTGTTTGGTAAGAAGCATTTGCCAGATAGAAGTCACCTACAGCGTCGTTGAGCAGCGAGTCGGTCTTGACGAGCTGGAGCGAATCGCGCTCAGACTGAGCATTGAGCGACTTATAATATGTGTCGGCTGTTGTGATGGCAGCCCTCAGCTCATCCTTTCCGTTGGGGCGGGTCTCGTCGCCGGTCAGCTTGTTGGCAGCTGCAATGTCGTCACCCAACTGTGTATATTCCTTATTGATAGCGTAATAGTCGCGGATGGCATCACGCATCAAAGGCATCTGGTCGTTGAGTTTGTCAATGTCTTCCTGCACTGCATCAGTGTACTGGTCGTAAATGCCTTGCGACACATTGATAGAATCCTGCAGCACGTCCTTGCCCCAGATGTAGCGAGAGTCGGCGATAACGGTCTTGGCCGAATCAATCATTGTCTTGAGAGAGTTCTGTGCGTCGGCAAGATTGTTCTCGAGGAAGAAGCGCTCAACGTCTTCGTCGGTAACACCGAGTATGCGGATGTGCATGTTGTCGAAATGCACCTGGCCACCGCCACTCACGCGGTTACGGTCGTTGCCGCTGGCAGCCTCGTTGGCGGCACGGTAGAAGCCGAGTGTCTGCTCACCGTCGTTGGCCACATTGAACACATGGAAATAAGTGTTTGCCTTCCAAGTCGGCACATCAGCCATGTCGACAGAGTCGGCATTGATGAAATATTTCAGGCCGCTGCGCTGGTTGTACCAGTCAACGATATAGGTCTCCTTTGCAGCTGTATAATACTGGTAGGCAGAGGCCTGCACCATATAGAGATACTTACCCTTGGGCAGGAAAGCCGACTGATACTGCGAACCGGCACCCAAACCGTAGCCACCGTTGATGTCGGCGAAGATGTGGCGGGTAGAGTAGTTAGACCACGGTGCGCTCACGCCCCAGCGTCCGCCGCTCTCTGTCCAACCGTCGGCAGCACCCTTGTTGGCGCTTTTCTCAGCGCAATCGTCGAATGTGAAATAATTAAAATATTTCGAAACGTCTGCAGAGATGGTGTTTAGGTACTCTTGAAGTGCCGAACCATCGCTTCCGAGAATCATGCTTACCATTCCGTTCACGTCGTCAACAGTGAGGTCGGGATTCTCCATCGAAGCCTTGAGGTCTTCAATCGGGCCGACCAGGTAATCGGCAGCACCGGGGAAGTTGGTCTCGTCGGCAACAAAAGCCTCCAATGTCTTGACGGCATCCTGCAGCAGACGGTCGTCGCCAACCTGCTCTACGGGATATACACCGAAATCGGCGAAGCAGTCGTACTGAATCAGGTTGAAGAACTCGAAGTTTACATATTCGTCGGCCTCAACGCGATAGTTGTAAGAAACAGTCATCCAGTTGCCGGCCTCGGTCTCTACATATGCGGCCACACTCGAAGTGATGTTGTCGGCCTCGTTGGTGCTCAGGTAAGGCGACTTGCCCGAGTTGTTGAGGTACACGTCCTGATAGTTGTCGTTACGGCCGCTTGAGCGGGTGTTCGACGTACAGCCACCGGTCAGGGCCTTCACCTTGTATGTGAATACATAGTTACCGGGAGTAAGGCGCACGCTCTGGCGGAAGTTTGCGCTGTTGTGAAGGTTTGTGCCAAGCGTTCCGCCGCTCATAGACACCTGTAGGCAGTTCATGCCGTCGGGGCCTCCTGCCGGAACGACACTGAAAGTGTCGGTGGGCACAGCATTTCCTGTCAGGCCGGTCCAACCGTTCACGCCATCCGAGAAATCGCCATTGGTGAGCATGTTCTCACCAATAATCTTAAACTTACCATTAAAGGTGTAGACAGCATCCCCTTGCTGGTAAGCAAATGAAGGCGTAGCCAAGCCAGCGATGGCTGCCATCATCATAAGTAATCGTCTCTTCATAAATAACAATTAAATTAGTTGAAATACTTTGTTTAGTAATAGTTTTTTGATCTGACATTGCAAAGATAGCTAAAAGAAAGCAAACCACAATGTTTCATCACTGTATTTTTAAAGCGCATAATTGATATTTAAGCTGTTTTAACTCTGTGGTCATTAAACCGTGCAAAATGAATAGCAACAAATCATAAAATGACGTCTGCACAGGCCGGTCTGTACACCAGCGGTGCGGCAATCGGGCTGGATATGCCTGCGCCGACGATGTCGCCACTGCTTATGGCAGAACCCGACCACAAGCATATATAATTATATAATAATGTGTAAGTAGGTGTTCAAAATTAATTTCCAAGAGCTATATATATAATAATGTGTAAAACGCTGTTTATTACCTCATGTCGGGGCCATCAGTCTCTGCGCTGACCCAACATTTGCAATACCCATGCCCTTTGCACACCTGGCCCGCCCCACCCTTTGCCTATGGGCGGGCATGGCCCCGACGCAATTTGAATGAGAAAAAATGTAGCTGAGCTTGATAACGACGCTGCCCACCACAACAACGGCTCTCTGCCGAACGCCGTTTTTCACGTTTGCTTCATGCCCATCAAACATTTCACTCAGATTTCTGGCTTCTTGACTGCATTATTTTACCGACGTTTACCGCCACAATTTCAACATTGACAGGCAATAAGAGCAAACAAGGCCAACCTGCAGCCGCAGGGCAAACCGTAATCGCACATACCGAAAGTTGGGCGGGCCACACATGCGAAAAGCAACGGCAAAGATGCCGTTTGGTGGCGGTAAGCAACTGTTCAAAACTAACCAATACAATAGACCTTGCAAGTGTCCACTATATATTTGCCTCCATCTTGTGCGCTCTTGCGGGCCGCATACCAAAGTCTCATAGGTAGCGTAGCCCGCCAAGCTCTCTTTTCGGACTTTGGCATGCATCTCCGAAAGAGCGCACAATTTGATGGCAACTGATTTTGAACACCTACTTAAAAGTTGGCAAAACGCCAATAAAACGCCCGGCATGCTTCGGGCAGCATTGCAAAACGCTGTGGCCCGACAAATGGGCCGTCCGGCCCACGCAACAATGCCATGGGGCGTTTTGACTGCCTACATAATGCCGGGGCTGAAGAAAAACGCCGGCTAAAAACCTACCCCTCGACCGGTGCTGTGCAATACGTGCCGTTCGGCATTGCAAAACGGCCCGTTCGGCAATGCAAAACAGCCCGTCCGGCAATGCAAAACGGGCCATACCGGCCGACAGCCGGTCAAGGACGCACGCAGCGGCGCAGCCCCATGCCGACACCACACCCACGGCAGGGCCATACCTCACCCCCCTATCGGGCTGTTCATCACAAAAAAACACGCATTAAAATGTAGCGCAGAATGACTTTCTGTTCTACCGCATTTATGGCGGCACACGCCGGTGAAAAGGGTGAGGAAAGAGCCTCGGCGGAGAACACAGGCGCTTGACAAGCAGGGCATCGACACCAAAACAAGAATCATGCGGCAGGATTGCCGGTTTGAGGGTGCAATCATTTGGCAAAACCGCGACGGCAATACAGAAGAAAAAGCAAGGGGCTGCGAGGCGAAAAGCAACAAAAAAGGGCGAAAAGACGGTTGCCTTTTCGCCCAATTATATGTATCATCAAGTGTTATTTCACAACATATTTCTTGCCGTTGACAATATAGATGCCCTTGGCAAGGCCGTCGAGAGAGTTGACGTTAGAGCGCACCTTCATGCCGTTGAGGTTGTAAACATCAAACGTGGTGTCGACCACCTCCACATCGGTAACGCCGGTCTCATAGTCCTCGATAGAACCGTAGTAGAGCAGCTTGGTGTTGGCAATGTAAATCATGTTGACAACAGCGTTGGTTCCATCGGGCAACGGACGCTTCTCAAGACCCACGCGGATGTAGCCGGCCACGGGCACCTGCTCGGTGTCGTTGATGTCGGTAACCTTGCTTACCACGCTGAAGTCGTCGAACGAACCAACAACCTGGGCAGTGGGCTCACCCGGTCCGAGAGTGCAAACCTCGATGGAGTCTTTGTTGGCATAGAGGTAAGTGCTGGTCACCTGGCCCTCGATTGAGCTCCACTTAGAGTTGTGCACGGCCAGAGTGGCGAAGAACTCGTAGACTCCGGGCTGCTCAACCTTCACGTCCTGATATGCATACTTGTTGTCGTATGCCGTGTTGCCGCGGTTGAAGTACATGGTGCGGCCCACGCCGTCGATGGTGCCAAACTTCCAAGAAGCAGTGCCGCCGATGGCATCGATAGACCATCCGGTTGAGTTGTCGGCAAAGTCGGCGTTCACCAGGTTCATCACAGCAGGTGTCTCCCACGATGCGTTGGCAACATAGAATGTCTGCACAGCGGCATTGAGCGTAGAGTCGGTCTTGACAAGAGTGAGCGAGTCGCGCACCGACGACGCGTTGAGCGGAGTGTAATAGTCTTCGGCCGTCTTGATGGCAGCATTGAGTGCATCCTTGCCGGCAGGGCGTTTTGCGTCGGCAGCCACTTCCTTGGCAGCCTCAATGTCCTCGCCCAGCTGCACATATTCCTTGTTTACAGCATAGTAAGCGCGGATGGCGTCGCGCATGATAGGCATCTGTGCGTCGAGCTTGTCGATGTCTTCCTGCGTAGGATTGGTGCATGTTGCATACACATTGTCAGACTCGTTGATCACAGCCTGCAGCTCGTCCTTGCCCCAGATGTACTTGGTCAGAGCAACAACGTTCTTGGCCGAGTCGACCATCACCTTGAGCGCGTTCTGCGAGTTGGCCAGTGTCTCCTTCAGGAAGTAAGCCTCAACATCCTCGTTGGTAACGCCGAGTATGCGTATGTGCATGTTGTCGAAGCGCACAATGCCCGAACCGCTCACCTTGTTGCGGTCGTTGCCCGTAAAGGCACTCTGGGCGTCGCGATAGAATCCGATGGTCTGGTCGCCGTCTTCAGCCACGTCGAACACCTTGTAATAAATGTTAGACATGTATGTGGGCACGTCTTTCATTTCTGCAGAGTCGCCATTTATAAAGAAGCCCATGCCCGAAACATTGTTATAGTAGTCGGGTATGTAGAAGTTAGAGTTCTTGCCCGAGCCGTCGCCGTAATACCTTGTGCCCGAGCCCTTTACCATATACAGGTACTTGCCTTTGGGGAGTGCGGCAGTCTGATACTGGCTACCGGCAGCCATGGCCACGTTGGCCGGGCTCTCGGCAAAGATGTGGCGTGTGGTCATGTCAGACCACGGAGCCCTCACGCCCCAGCGTCCGCCGGTCTCCGACCATCCCTCGGCAGCGCCCTTGTTGGCTTTCTTCTCGGTGCAGTCGTCAAACGTGAAGTAATCGAAATAAGAAGACACGTCGGCAGAAATGGCGTTGAGATACTCGCTCAGGGCCGACTCGCTGCCCATGATCATATCAACCATGCCGTTGAGCTCGTCAACCGAGATGTCGGGATTCTCGGCAGCAGACCTCAGCTCGGCCAACGGCTCCGACAGGTAGTCGGCTGCATCGGGGAATGTCTCGGTGTCGTCGATGATGCTTTGCAGTGTGTTTGCTGCGCTGGTGGCAATGCGGTCGTCGCCCACTTGAGTAGCTGAATAAACGCCGAAGTCGGCAAAGCTGTCAAACTGGATGAGGTTGAAGAACTCAAAGTTGAGGTAGATGTCTGTCTCGGCGCGGTAGGCATAGTTGATGGTCATCCACTCGCCGCCCTTGGTGTCAATCCACTCGGCCACGCTTCCCTGCGACTTGTTGTCTTCTGTCTCGGTGGGATACGGGCTCAATCCGTTGCCGTTGACGAACACATCCTGGTAGTTGTCGTTGCGGCCCGACCAGCGTGCGGTAGACGTAACGCCACCGGTGTTGGCCTTGACCTTGTAAGAAATCACATAGGTATTGCCGCCGGCAAGGCGCACGCTCTGGCGGAAGTTGGCACTGCCGTCAAGAGTGTTGCCCATCGTACCGCCACTAATCATGACCTGAAGGCACGGTTTGCCATCGGGCCCGCCGTTGGGCACAACGTTGAACGTGTCGGTAGGAATGGCCTTGCCGGTCAGGCCGGTCCATCCGGTCGTACCGTTTGAGAAATCGCCATTGACCACGATGTTCTCACCCACAATCTTGTACTTGCCTGTATGGGTATAAACTGCGTCGCCGATGTTATAAGCATACGCCGACCCAGCTACGCCCATGAAGGCAGCCGCCATCATTAGTAATTGCTTCTTCATAAATAATTAAGTTGGTTATTAATAAGTTTCGTTTTTAGCCTTTGGTCATATCTTTCGGCGACAAAGATAGGTAAAAACAGTCAAATATTATCCTTTATACACTAATTCTTTGTGGATAATCACACAAAATTAATTAGTTTTAACTAAAATGAGCGTAAAACGGACACCAAACTCCGTTTTACGCTCAATATAATCAGATTCAGTCGATTACGACTTTCACCGTAGAAGCCGAATCGGCTCCGCTGATGCGGATGATGTATGTGCCCGATGCACCGATGGCGCTCTTGGCACGCTCTACGGCTGTTGCACCTGTGGCCTCAAACTGTCCGACAAGCACTCCACTGAGAGTGAACACGCGGCAAACTACAGCCTCGTCGGCGGCCGGCTTCGACGAGATGCCTGCCGAAGAGATGACGCGCAGTTTGCCTTCGGCCGCAAGCAGGCCGGTGCTGTCCCAGTCGAGCCACTCGGGCAGCTCGGGCAGTTCTACCGTAGGTGTGCCACTGAAGCTGCCGGCCGTCCAGAGCACTATCTCATCGCCCTCCTCGGGAGAGTAGTTGTCGCTGAGAGTAATGCGGATGGTGCCGTCGGCCTTGAATGCTCCGCCCACTTTGAGGAAAGACCTCGAGCTCGTGGTGTTCGAAGCGTTCTTGATGTTGAGGCTGACCACAGAGCCGGCATTGGCCGTTAGGTTGCCCTCGGCGGCAACGAAGCCCGACACATCGGCTGTGGTGGTGCGGCCCGGGGCAAGCTCTGCTCCCGAGTTGAGCACAATGTTTTTCACCGTGCCGGTGCCCTTGATCGACGTGCCGCTGTTCATCGTTATCGTGCCAGACATGATGCACGTTGCCGAATTGTATGTGTCAAGATACAGCCCGCCGCCGTTCACCGTTACCGAACCGATGTTGTCTTGCGGGGAAGAGGTGTATACAGACCATGTGCCGTCGCCGGTCTTCACTACCGACGAGCCATCGAACTGGCCACGGAACTTGATGTCGTCGCCCTGGCCGCCAATGGTGTACGTGCCGCCTCCGGCCAGTACGCCCGAGCCCGTGACGTTGGCAATGCTCACAGCGTGGCCCCTGTTGTTGAATGTCACGCCCGAATTGAGCTGCAGTGTGGCCTTAGGCAGACCGTAGTTGTTGTCGAAGTCGAACGACGGGTCGTAGGTGGCGCGCTTCGACAAGCCCGGCACGAGCGTTCCCTCAAACTCGCTCCAGTCGCCCTGGAAGTAGTTGCGGACGCCTGCCGCGTTGACGTTGAACGTTCCGGCACCTGTCAGTTTGCCGCGGTAGTTGCAACGCGGGTCGGCATAGAACGTGCCGGTTGCGCCCTCGGGCACCTCAAACGCTGCATAGTTGGTGGTATAAGAGCCTTCGCTGTTGGGGTCGTAAAGCGTTCCACCGCGGAACTCTACGACAGGCGGCAGCTGTGTCTGGTCGCCGCTCTCAACGGCATTGACCACTCCGGCAACGATGACGAGGCGGCCCACCTGGTTGGAAGAGCCGAGCGTGAGCGTTCCGGTACCGTCTTTGCTGAGCACAGCCGACGCCCCAGTGCCGGCAATGCCGCGCTCCATGGTGAGCGACGACGACGGCTTGACGTCGATGGCTGCACCGCCCTCGCCTACGAAAATCTCCTGGCCGGAGGTCACTGAGCCCGACACACCGAGTATGCCGTTGCCTGTGATGGTGACCTTCTTGTCGAGTCCGCCCAGCGAACCAAACTCCTGGCCGACGTTGTTGGCAAGCGACGTTACCACGAGCTCACCACCGCTGATGGTGGTATTGCCGGTGTGGTTGACATTGTTTATTGTGACGCTGCCAGTGCCGCGCTTCTCGACTGTGGGGTCTCCGACGATGCTATCGCCGGATATTGTGAAGTCTTTCTCGGAGTTGTCGAATACTATGCTCTTGGGAGCGACGTTGCCACTGATGGTAATGTCGGTGACAGAGGCAATGTCGTTGAACGTGACGATGTCGCCCTGGACAAACGAACGCACGTCTTCAGAACCGTCGACGGCAAAGTTCGGGGTCTTGTCAAGGTCCCAATCGCCACCTTCGGCGCCTGTCCACGTCACGTTGCCCGGCACGTAGTTCTCTATGGAGATATACAGCTTGCCGTCTTCGTAGGTCAAGGTCTTGCGCTGGCTGTTGAGCCCTTCGATGACAAGGTCGTTGATGTCGCCTTCTATCTTGCCAAACTCACCAATCAGATACTTGCCCTCGGCAATCCTGTCCTCGCCCGAAGCAGGATGGCAAACAAACTCCATCACCGGGGTGAGATACTGCGGACCGTTCTTCCAGTCCTTCTTCCCTATGGTGAGGACATTGGCCTTTATCTGGTCGGAAGAGATGCCGTCGCTGAACAAGTCGATAAGCATCCGCGAACCGAAGTTGAGTATGAGCGAGTCGGTCTCGATGGTTCCCTGCTTGCCTTCGCCTCCTGGCAGCAGCCTGGCGTTGTACTCTGCCTGTATGCCCTTCATGAACTTGCCGCCATCAGAGATGAGCGTTGTGTGGCGGTTGAGCCAGACGCGGCTTGACTGCATGGTTCCGTCGAAGCTGAGCGTACCGCCCCATACGTCGGTGTTGCCCGTATATGTCTCGGTGACCTTGGGCAGCACAAGCACTCCGCTGCCCTGCTTGACAAGGCGCATTGAACCGGTGAACGCCCCGCCCGTGAGCGTGTGGGTGTATGTCTCGGTAGTGATGTTGTTGTTGTCGTCATGGCCTTGCGTCCATATCGGCGCATTGTCGGTAAAGATGTAAGGCTGTGCACCGTCGGCAACGCTGACAGTCATGTCGTTGGTCTCGCACATTATAATGTGCTTGTCGTTGCTACCGGCATCAATCGACGAACCGTTTGCAATCTCGTCACGCCCCGTCATGGAAAGAGCCGGCGGCGCCATCGTGATGCCTTCCATCTCGCCAAGGTAGTAGCTTGCATGCGGAGTCTGGTTGTATCCGCACATCTGCCATACCATAGCCTGGCGGTACTGGTGGTCATGCCAGAGCGAGTAGTTGCGCCACTTTGTGGGGAAGTCGGTTGTGTAGATGCGTATGTTGTTGTTGGCTGTGCGCATGATGACCTCCTCGCGCCAGTCGCCCAGCACATCGCCCTGATAGCAAGGCGTTCCCTTGGTGTCGTTGTTGGTCATGCTGCCGGCCAGCACCGCTATCTCGCCTTCGCGCGCCTTGACGATGTGTCCCTCGGTGTTCTTGCCGTTGCGATAGTCGAACGACTCTTCGCAAAGGTCGCCATCCCAATATATCCTGAAGTTCTGTGTAATGTTGAACGAACTCTTCGAATATCCGTCGACGCCGGCATGGGCCGCAGCGCCAACGAGATTGTCGTCGCGCGACGACACTCCCTGGGCACCGGGTATGTCGTCTACAAACTTGCCCATGTTGGCACGGCCGTCGTCGCGGCTGCCCACAGAGCGGTAATATATCTTCGACGTGGTTGCGTCGCGGAAGTTATTGTTAGGCTGCGACTCGTTGCAGGCAAAGATTTCCTGCCCGAAGCTGTATGGGTCGAAGTCGCTGCAGTGCTGCGAGTCGCCGTGTCCGAGGCCGCTCGACGAGAGGCCCTTGCCGTTGTCATCAATCACCATGGAGCCGAACACAATCTCATCGCGCCCGTCCCAATCGACGTCTGAGATGCAATAGTTATGGTAACCCTGCCCGTACCACATCGATCCCGGCGTGTTGCAGTTCCAGCGCCAACGCTCTACGAGCTGGTGGGTAGCGGGGTTAACATCGTATGCAATCATCTTGTGGCGTGTGTATATGCCACGTGCGATGAAGATGCTGGGCTTGCGACCGTCGAGCACCGGGGCGCCAAAGAAATGCTTTGTGGAACGGTGGCCGTAGCCGTCGCCCCAAGCAGCGTTGAGGTCGGTCTCGCCATCTTCAAGCCTTTTCAGCGGATACTCCATTATCTGGTAAGGCTCTCCGGTCTCGCCATTGAGGTAGAGCAGGAACTCCTGGCCCTCGTGCACAAAGAACTCGGCCCCTCCCGTATGCCCGTCTGCCGGGCGGTAGTCGGCATTCATGTCGCCAATCTCAACCGTTGTGCCGTCGGCCTTGTGTACTACTGTACCATCGGAAGCACGCAACACAGCCTCGGCCTTGCCGTCGCCATCCCAGTCGTAAGCAACGATATTGTTCTCGTTGTTCTGGAAATCGGCCATGTTCGGTCCCAGGTCAATCCACCACAACCGCTTTCCGTTGAGCTTATATACCTCGATGATGGCATACTCACCGTTGTTTCCTCCTTTCTTCCAACGCCCGGCTATGTCTTCCTGGTTGTCAAACTTCAATAGAATCTCAAGCTCGCCGTCGCCGTCAACGTCGGCCATGCAAGCGTCGTTGGGTATGTACGTGCTCTTGAGGTTGCCGTGATCCATCTGCACTTCAAGGTAATTGTTGGCCCATGGCGTCACGGCGTCCGACATCTGCTGCGGTACGCCGCGTACAACCGCCTGCACCTGATAGCTGCTTGATGTAGATCCGCTTTTGTCCAAGTAGTTTGAAACATTGAGAGGCTCGCTGTTCAGCTTGGTGCCGTCGCGGTAGATGTTGTACTTAACATCATAATATTCCTCGGCAGGCATACGCCAGCTGCAGAAGATGCCCCCCTCCTTGTTTAGCTTGGAGTCTGCCTTTACCTGGACAGCCACCAAGCCTCGGTCGAGCACGTCGGTCGCGCGCTGCGCCGAGGCAGTGCCCGATAACATTCCCAACACAAACAGAGGTAGAAATCTTTTCTTCATGTTACTATTGTTTGTAGTTATTGATATATAATGAATATATGTAAAATTAGCAATAGAGTCACAGACGCAAGTTATCCAGATAACACGTTTGTCAATGCAAAAGTAGTATAAAAAAGGATTATACACGCAAATAATTAACACAAAAAACGTAAAAAAGGAGAAAAACGGACGGTCGGGCTACAGCCCAACCTCTAAAAAACAACCATATTGCATGGCTTAGCCACTACATTAATGCAACCTTGCCAAACAATAAAGTGCAGCCTCAAAGCACAGCTGAGGCAATCTGCCCATGGGCCATAACACCTACTGCCACGGTATGGCAACTTATGGAAAAGTGACAGAAAAAGACAGGTGAATGCCCCGGGATTACAACGTCAACGTCGCCGAACAGCCGGGCACGCAGTGGCTGGATGGCACAATAGTGAAGCCACCGCACAAACACAAAGCCGGAGGCAACGGTCTGCGGCCCGTGCCTCCGGCAACAATTCCTACCTAAAAGCCGCCCTCATGCCTTGATGGGCGAGTCTTTCAGTTTCTTGTAAAGCCCGTCGATGATGCAATCGGCCAGCGATATGTTGGGCACATGTATCTGCTGGCACCCCAGCGCGTCGGCCACGGTGAGAAACAGCTCGGCCGCCGGTATTATCACGTCGGCCCTGTCGGGCTTGAGCGAATAGCGGTCGATGCGCTCGCGGTAAGTCATTCCCTTCATCTCGTCGTACACCTTGCGCAATCCGTCAACCGGCAGCGTGTCCTTCGACTTCTTGCCCTTGCCGCTGTCGTACAGCCTGCACAGCTTGTTGATGTTGCCCCCGGAGCCTATGATGGAGATGTCTTTATAGTCGGCGGCATATGCAGCCAGCTCTTCTTTCATCTTCTCCACCTCGCCCTCTTCTACGGCCCCGCCGAGGATGCGCAGCGTGCCGAGGTTGTAAGAGCAGCTGCCCACGATGCGCCCGTCGCTAATCATCGAAATCTCGGTGCTGCCTCCGCCCACATCCATATAGGCATAATTGCCCTTGCGCGCATATCCGCTTTCTACAGAATTGTCGCAAAGCAGGCGTGCCTCCTCGCTTCCGGGGATAATCTCGATGTTGATGCCTGTCTCCTTGCGTATCTTTTTCAGAATCTTCTGACCGTTGGCAGCGTCGCGCATTGCCGACGTGGCACATGCCCTGTACTCCACCACCCGGTATAGCTTCATGAGCTGCTTGTAGCTTTTTATCATGCACATCATCATGCGCTCGCGCTCGGGAGATATCTCACCGATGGTAAACACATCCTTGCCCAGCCGCAACGGTATACGGAGGAACAGCACCTTGTTGAACTCATAGTTGCCCCCTGCGTCCTCAATCACGTTCTTGATGAGCAGGCGCGCCCCGTTAGACCCAATGTCGATGGCTGCGAAATTGCTGTTTTCCATAATCAGTTCCTTATGTTGTTGTATTCTTGAGATTCCTTGAGATAGTCGACATACAGGTGCTCCTGCGAGCGGAAGGGCTCGCCCTGCTGCATTTCGTTCTTGCCGAAACCGTCGACAATGCGCCCGTTGGTGGTATCGCGCAAGCCGTAATCCACAGTCCGCGCCAGGTCGCGCTGCAAGTCCTCGTCGTAGACCGGTGTAAGCACCTCAACACGGTTGACGAGGTTGCGCGGCATCCAGTCGGCGCTGCCCATGTAATACCGTGGCGTCCCGCCATTGGCAAAAATCAGTATCCGCGAGTGTTCGAGGTAGCGGTCGATGATGCCCACCACGTGCATGTTGTCGACATTCGACGGCATGAGAGAACAGTTGCCGCGCAAAACGATGTCAATCTTCACCCCGGCCGCTGCGGCGTCGTAGAGCCGCTCCACCACATCCTCGTCGGTGATGTGGTTTATCTTCATGCGTATCCAGGCATCGATGCCGGCCTTCGCGTTTTTTATCTCGTTGTCAATGAGCCTCAGTATGCGCGGTTTCATGTCGTTTGGCGACACGAGGAGCTCGCGGAACCTGACGGGCTTGAATGGCTTGCGGATGAACTCGAACACCTTTTTCACCTCACGCACAAGCGTGGGCCTGGCCGTCATGACCATATAGTCGGTATATATCTTGGCGTTGCCCTCGTGGAAGTTGCCCGTGCCGATGCACGCAATGTCGCCGCCCTTGCAATTTATGTAAACGAGCTTGGAGTGAACCTTGAGCCCTTCGACGCCGAACACCACCTCGATGCCGGCTTCCTGCATGCGCTTGCTCCACTTGATGTTGCTCTCCTCGTCGAAACGGGCCAGCAACTCGATGACCACGGTGACCTTCTTGCCGTTGCGCGCCGCACAGATGAGGGTGTTGACAACCTTCGAATCCTTGGCCAGTCGGTAAAGCGTGGCCTGTATCTCGCGCACGTCGGGGTTGAGCGCAGCCTCGCGCAGCAGTCGTATGAAACTGTTGAACGAATGGTATGGCACGTGCAAGAAGCGGTCTTTGCCCCTTATGGTGTCAAGAATGCAGTCTTCGGTCTCCAGCTCGGGCTTGACAATGGGCGTCCACGACGGATAGCGCAACTCCGACTTGCCGCAATCGGGAAAGCCCATCAGGTCTTTGTGGTTCTGATATCTGCCGCCGCTTACGATGGTGTCCAGCTGGTCGACGTTCAGTTTCGACATTATCTTCCGCAACAAGTCCTTGGGCATGCGCTCGTCATAGATAACGCGTATGGGCTCGCCGCGCTTGCGGCTCTTGACGCCCTTGGCCACCTTCTGCACCACGCCGTAGCTCAGGTCGTTGTCGATGTCCATCTCGGCATCCTTGGTAAACTTGAAGGAATAGGCCTCGTAGGTGCACTTACCGGCGCCGATGAATATCAGCGGCAGGCAGAACCGCACCACGTCGTCTATGTACATGATGTTGGCAAAGCCGTCGCTGGGCGGCAATACCACAAAGCGCCCCACCTCGCGGTCGGGAACCTTGATGAGGGCATGGGTGATCGTGGGGTTCTTCTTGTCGGCCTGCCAGCGCGAACGCTTCACGGCCAGGTATATGCTGTCGTCGTCGGTGTCGCCTATCTCCTTGATTTCGTTAAGCCACACGGGGTTTGTCGACCCGTTGAGCTTGTCAAGATAGAGCCGCCTGATGTATGTCTTCTGCTCTTCGTTGAGGTCGGTCTCATGAAGCAAGCGTATGCCGTGCTTGGCCAGGTCGTCGGTAACCACGCCCACGGTGTGCTCAAACTCCTTGTTGTATGCGGCGTTGAGGCGGTTTATTTCCTTTATCGTGGCCTTGGCCCTCACCCTGTCGGCCTTGGGTATTTTCTCCTTCGACTCGGCAATGCGGCTGAGCGATGCCACACGGACGCGGAAAAACTCGTCGAGGTTGTTTGAGTATATGCCGAGAAACGACATTCGCTCAAGCACCGGTACATTCTGTTTCTCTGCCTCCTGCAGTATTCTGCGGTTAAAGTACATCCAACTGAGGTCGCGTTCAACATAGCGACAGTCTTTGCGGCTCTTCTTGCTCTCCATATCTAAAATATATTTATCTCGTGCAAAATTATTTAACCTGTGCTACATTTCTGTTTCAGCGGCGTGAAAAATACATTACACCTCGCCCACAGCACGCCTCGCCACGGGCTCACCACTTCACCCGGCCATACTTTTCCTTATACCATATCTGCCAGGCGTTGACAAGGTTCTGCCATATCACGTAGGCACCGGGCGCCAACGCCGACAGCGGGTCGAGAAACGTGAGCGCTATCCATATTCCCACCACGGTGTTCTTCTGGCCGAGCGCCTGGCCAGCGCTCACACTGTCGCCATAGGCATGGCCCACGGCCTTGCCCATGGCAAAGAGGGCCAGGGTGACCAACAGCGGGAGCGCGAGCAGCATGACAAGCGTTGAGCCCGACACCGTGGCATGCAGGATGTTGCGCACGGTGACGCCCGTGACGATGGCCAGGTTGACGCACCAGATATAGAATGCGAGGTTGCGCACGCCGGCAATGGCCGACGTGATGCGGGGCACCAACCTGCGGCACAACAGCGCCAGCGCCAACGGTACGACCAGCACAAAGGCCACATTGCGCAGCACCATGAGCATGGCCGTGAAAAACGACACGTCGACACCGCGCTCGATGAGCGGCAGGAGCAGCGGAACGACAACAGACGTGACAACATTGTCGATGATGGTATATATGGTCATCGAGGCTATGCTGCCGCCAAGTTTCTCGGTGACAACGGCCGCGGCGGCCGCCGTAGGGCAGGCCACGCACACGAAAACCCCAACGAGTACAAGCCTGACGCCCGGCACTCCGGCGCACACTATGCCGGCCACAAGGGCCAACGACAGCACGATGCGCAACAGCTGCAGCCAGAAGTGCCACGGCCGCGGGCGCAGGTCGCGCACGTCGATCTTGCAAAATGTGACGAACAGAAGCACGAAGAGCAACACCGGCAGCGCGCCAACCAACAGCGGCTCGGCATCGGCTCCTATCGGCTCCAGAAAGGAAACGCGGGAAAAGAGCAGATAAATGAGGGTGCCTGCCAACAGAGACACCACCAGCGACCAACGTTTGATGAATGACAAAACGTTCATAACAATAATATTAATATATAAATGTACGCGCGCACAAACCGCTGCGACCTGAAGCGAGCCGCCATGGGCCGAAAGGCGGAGAAGGCGGCGGCTCTTGCACCGTGGCGCCCTGCGGCAACGCCGGCATGAAGCCATGGCCGCATTGCCACGCCTGACGGCCAATGGCGGTGACACCAAACAGACACCCTATCAAACCCAATTGCGCCACCACGACGACGGCCATGAGCCCGCTGCCCTACAGCGCCGACTCACAGACGGCGGCAACATGCCACTACAGGCAGCCGTTCCGACTATATGCATCGGATATCTATTATGATGCAAATATAACCTTTCTATCGCAAACCCGCAACAAAACGGATGCTTTTTTTGATGTTTTCCATTCATTTGTCAATCAGCCCCCGACAGGCGGCACACATGGTGCCACCATGGCATGCCGGGGCCGGCGGGCACGGCCGACGCCAAAGCCAACCGTCGTCGGCATGCCGCCAAAGGCCAACGAAGCGCGGGCATACGGCAAGGCCTGCCGTCAGGGCTTGCAAAACGGGCCGTTCCGCCTTGCAAAACGGCCCATGCAGCACTGCCAAACGGCACATATCGCAAGGCGGAACGGCCCGTTTTGCAACGGCAGGGCGGCCAGCCACTCAACCCGCAGCAGGCCAGGCTGTTTGCCGAAGCAAGCCTGTGGGCGCCAAGACCGCACGCCACCCCGGCTGCGGAAGCAAAGCGCCCAAGGCCGAGACCACCCACAGCAGGCCACAATACAAAGCAAAAGGTGCCGCGCCTCACGACGCAACACCCTCAAAAAATCCGAATCTATTTATATCATATCTCAATATCACTGTAATTGCCTGCTTCAAGATGCGAAGGGCCGCGAGCCGCATCGCAACGAGGCGACAGCCGCGGCAACACGACGCTCCGTATGGAATGCGCCCGGCCATGGACGCTGCCACGCATGCAAAGATAAATATCACATTACAATTATTGCGAGTTTAGATGCTCGAATTTCGCAGCATATCGCATATAAACCACATAATCCACAAAACAGAACCATCATTATGCCCGACAAAGGGCATAAATCACAACAGCAGGCCAGGGCAACCGGCGTTTCAGCTGAATTGCCGAGCCGTGTGCATGCCGCCCTTGGCAATCGGGCCGAAGGCTGAGGCCGCACAGAGCGGCAGGCAAAATGGCGCAAGACGGGCAAGGCGATTGGCAAGCATGTCACGCATTTCCAAACAACGGCAGGGCGGCACGACGGCCCGCCGCTTGCAAAAGCAACTGGCATGCTGCCACGCGCAAGCACTACAATTGCCAGATATGCATGCCGCATATACATCCGCCACCATACTAAAAAAGGCCCCGGCACAGCAGGGCAACGCCGCCCCCATCTTGCATGCTTACAAGGCAAGGCAGCAACATCATGCCGGCGGCGGCCATGCAAGGCATGCTGCCAGACGCATTCCTTGTGGCCTGCATCTACCGATGCACATGAAAAAGCCGGCCCCGTGGCTTCTATGTTTTCAAGCCACGGGGCCGGCAAATGCTTATCAAAGATTTTTCAAGAATTCAATCTCGACAATCTTAAGCGAGTTTTTGCCTTTCACGGCCTTGTCGTTGTTCCGGGCGTCAAGCTCCTGCACGGCGCCGAAGGCATCCTTTGTGGTGCTGGCCCCACGCGAACGTATAGTGATGGTGTTCGTCTTTGGGGCATTCTTCAGCGGTATGTGTATGTAGCTCAGCGCCTTGGGCGTCCATCCCTCCCACACAAGCGAGTCGCCCGCATAGACAGCTATCGGGTATGTAGTAGAGCGGAAGCCCTTCATCTTCACACAAATGTCGTCTATCTGCGTGTTCTCGGCCAGCGTGTATGTCACCCAGGCAGAGTCGAGGCGGTTGCTGCTCTCCCACGACGTGTTCTCAAACGTGTCGAAACTCAGGCGCACGTCGTTGCCGCTGCCGGCCTTGGCCGACACTATCTGCACCCCGCGGCGCCACTGGCTGAACGACGGTTCGTCGGGCGTTTCGCCGCGGTCGAGCACAGGCTTAAGCCCGTCGGAGGGCAGCCACTTGGACAGTCCGTCGGCCACTTCGACTGCAGACGTGCGCAGTGTTATCGTGGCTGGGGCCATGCCTTCGGCCTTGGCCGTAAGCTTCACCGTCCCGGCCTTGGCGAGCGAGCGCAACATGACACGGTTGACGCCGCACTCAACGGGCAGGGTGTCGCAGAGCACATGGTTGTCCTTGCCCTTGGCCACACCTCCGCGCCACTCGGCCGGGCCGTCGAGCTCAAACTTTATCAGGCTGTTGTCGAGCGGGCAACGGCGCCCCTGCTTGTCGACCACCTCGACCTGGACGAGCGCAACGTCGGCCCCGTCGGCCTTCCAGCCCGTGGGGTTCTCGATGGCAGTGAGCTTAATGTGGTCGGCAGGGCCCGATGTCTCGAGCGAATACGACGACACTTGGCGCCCCTGCCTGTCCATGCCGATGGCCGTCAGCCTGTCGGCGGCATACTTCAAGTCGTTGAACACATAGAGGAACCTATATTTGTGCTCCGTTGGGGCTATGCGCTGCCCACCCTGCTCGAGCACCACGCTGTCGGCATTCGACACCACATAGACAGTGGGTATCACCTCGCCGGGCTTGTAGTTCCAATGGCCCACGATGTAAGTGCGCGGCTTTAGGTCGTCTACCCATCCGTCCCACATCACCTGGTGGGCAAAGAAAGCATCCTTGGGCACCCTCATCGGGTCGACAACACCGCTCACCCTGTAGTTGTCGGCCGAACGCCCGTGGGTCTGGGTGTCGCTGAACACAATCTTTGCGCCGCCCGAATTGACCTTTGTGCCCGAGCCCGGCCGCTCCAGCCAATACTCATACCAGCGTGCAACAAGCTCGCGGGCAAACTCATCGTTGTTGTGGTTGTAAGCGTCGGCAGGGGCGTTGCGGTAGAGCGGGCCGTCGCCCTCTTTGTGGAAAGGATACGACCATGAGTTCCAATACCAGCGCAACGCCTCGTCGCGGCAGTACTCCATCATCCACATCGGCTTTGTGTCGCTCTTGTTGACATACAGCATCTCGCCGCCATACTCGGCCTCGGGACGGTCGAGCATCTCGCGGCTGCCTATGGCGCGCCCGCCGTTGGGGTCGTACTGGTCGCGTATGGCTTTCATCGAAATCATGTGGTCTTTCGATATCTTCTGGTTTCCACACTCATAGAAAAGTATGCTTGGGTTGTTGCGGTTGTAGATGATGGCGTCACGCATCAGCTCCTCGCGCTGCTCCCAACGGCGGCCTTCAACGTCGCGCTCGGCGTCGCCGGCCGGCATGGCCTGTATCAGGCCCACCCTGTCGCACGACTCCACGTCTTGCTTCCACGGCGTGATGTGCATCCAGCGCACAAGGTTTCCGCCGCTCTTCACCATCAGGTCGTTGGAGTAATCGCTCAGCCATGCCGGCACAGACATGCCCACCCCGGGCCACTCGTTGCTTGTGCGCTGCGCATAACCGTGCAGCATTATGACCCGGTCGTTGAGATAAACCATGCCGTTTTTGAACTCGGCCTTGCGGAATCCCGTGCGTGTTACCACCTCGTCGGCCCCAACAGTTGTCTTGACATCGTAAAGGTAGCCATATCCCCAGCTCCAGAAATGCAGGTTGTAAGCCCTGCACTGGGCTTTCAGTATGGCTGTGCCGTGGGCCGGAATGGTCACCTCCTCGCTGGCAAAGCCGCAAACCTCGGCTCCGTCAAGCTCGTTGACGGCCACTTCGAGGCGGCGCGTCACAGGCCGGTCGGTCTCGTTTTTCACCTCGCTCTCAACGCAGATGGTTGCCTGCCGGCCCTTTATGTCGTAGTCTTTGGCATAGATGTACACGCCGGTGGTCTTCAGGTTGCTGTAGAGCGGCAGCGTCTGGTAGACGTCGTCAACCACATGAAGCCTCACATTCTTGGTAAGTCCGCCGTAATTGGAGTTGAAGTTGTTGTTGTTCCATTGGAATGTTGAGTTCGTAGACCGCTCGTGGTAGCGCCAGTCGTTGTCCGTTCGGACCTCAATCTCGTTCTTCCCCTTCTTTAAATAAGGCGTAAGGTCGAAGCCAAAGGCCATCACCCCGTTTTCATGGAGCCCCACCCGCTCACCGTTAAGGAACACCTCGGCGGCCTGGCGGGCGCCCTCAAACTCAATGAAGACACGCTTGCCCTCGGCGCTCTCGGGCATGCGGAACGTCTTCCGGTACCATATCACCGAGTCACTCATTTGGTTGATGTACACCTTGAAGGCCTCGTCTTCATTCCACGCATGCGGAAGGGTGACGAGATTTTTCTGCTTTTCGATTCTCCAGCCGGAGTTGAAGTTGTATGTATCGCGCGCCTCGGCATTCATAGCCAGCGCGATACCCCCGACAATAAACAGGTTCCTAAAAAATATTCCCATATTACTTATATAGTTTGCTTTGTGTATCTGAGTCACAGTCTAAGCTGCTGTGAGCCAAGGGAACGCTCCCGAGTGCAGCTTATTTTCGGCAAAGATACGACAAAACCACCATAAGCAATATGGGAATATCGTACGATTATCGTGTCAAACGTCCATTTTTAGCGCTTGATGAGCTTCTTGACATAGCGTCCGCTTGCAGATTCCACGCGCAGCACATATATGCCCTCGCGGAGGTTTCCGAGGCCGTCGACAGTCAGCCTTGAGCTGCCTGCCACACCATACTGCCTGCCGAACACTTGGGCACCGGCCGCATTATAGATGCTTACAGCCACGTCTTGCTGTCCGCTGACATTGACGTCGATTGCAATCTGGTCTTCAAAGACACCGCCAGCCACTCTTGCCCATCCGCCATCGCCGGCAGTCGAGGCATCCACTATGCCCGAGGGGTCAACGCAGTTGATGCGGATGGTATCATACTTGGTGGAATTGTCGACGACGTTGGCACCGCTCTTTATCACAAACTCATACAGGCCTTCCATCGTAGGCGTGCCCGACAAGGTGAATGTCTTTGTTGTATAGGTGTTGCGAACAAACTTGAATCCCTCCGGCGCGGTCTTTGTCTCAGTACCGTCGGGTGCAATGCAGTTGTAGAGCGAAGGCGCGTTGCTGTTCACCCACCTGCATTCAATGTCCTTGATGGGCTCGCCCAAGGCGACGGTCTGCTCAAACCCACCCTCGCCCAAGACGGCGTAACGGGTAGAGAAATAGTCGGGCAGGTAATAGCCGAGGTGAGGAGGCTGGTTGTAGGCCACATTCTGCCATGCCACTCCGAGGCGGTAGACATGGTCGTGCATCAGCGTCGGCACACGGAAGTCTGTCGGTACGTTAGTCGTAAACACATTGAGGTGGGCAGCGTCGCTGCCATCCCAGAATATCAACTCTTCGCGCCAGTCGCCGAGGATGTCGGCCTGGAGGTTCGGGGTGTTCTTCGTTCCATTGCAGGTCGACGAGTTTGCTATGTCATAGAAGTTCTTGCCGCTGATGGGATAAATGCGTTCAGTGCCGTCGCCAATCCATTTGTCCATCTTGTTTCCGTCAAGAATCTCGTCATCCAGGTCGCCGTCCCAGTATGTACGGAAGTTGACCGTCGTCGACTTCGTGCTCACCACGCTTCCGTCGACGGCACTGCGTATGCTCCGGTCGTTCGACGACCAGAACTCAAATCCCCTGCTGTTCAAGTCGATGTCGGCGGCAAGGCCACGGCCGTTGTCACCGCTTCCCTTCGAATAATGCAGTATCTCGCCCGTTGCGGCATCGTGGATGTTCCACCCGTAAGGCGAACTTTCATGCACGGTGAACACCTCCAGGCCCGGACGGTCGGGCATCAAGTCGCTCAGGTGCATGGCGTCGCCATGTCCGTAGCCCGTGGCATAGAGTTGCTTTCCGTCCTGGTCGATGGCGCAGCCGCCCCAAACAATCTCATCACACCCGTCACCGTCGACGTCGCCC
>ENA-ORSS01000614-ORSS01000614.1-human-gut-metagenome-genome-assembly--contig:-NODE-614-length-42413-cov-10.759975_pt1 | contig 42413 bp, 36 predicted proteins | sample MGYA00241899_ERZ509162 | MGnify/ENA primary metagenome ERZ509162 (study PRJEB26280, sample SAMEA2338641) | human gut metagenome | biome: human gut; feature: human-associated habitat; material: faeces... | reverse complement strand
TCAAGCGTGCTCGTCACGTTGCTCTGATGCCCTACGTCAGCGACTAATCTTTAAAGAACCAACCCGATCAAAATAATCAGCAATCAGCAGAGCGCTCTCACCGATGACAAGGTGAGAGCGCTTTTTTGCTTGCGTTAGATATACTGTTCACACCAATGTTTTACCTTCTCCCCCACCTGCCGAGCGGTCAGCCCGTCGGTAGAAAGAAATGTTACGTTTTTCTTTTCCCGGAACCATTCCCGTTTCAGCGGCAGAAGATGGTTCAGGTAATACGCAAAGAATTCCCGGGAACGGGTGTGGTATCTCCCGCTTTACGGGCACGCAGGACGGCTTCGGAAGCGTCCAGAAACAGAATGTGCTCCGGCATACAAGCCTGCACCGCTGCAAGCTCCGGGGCCAAAGCCTGCCGGATCGCTTCCATCTCCCACTCCAGCCCCCTGCTTTTGGGGTAGTTCAAGGTGTAGAACTCAATCTCCTCCGCGCCGAAATCCATCACGGCGTGGGGGTATTTTTTTGCTTTCTGCCCGCGGCGCAGCTCATTGCGCAAAAAAAGCCGTTGGATCTCCAGATAGTCCGCATAGCTGTTCTTATTCAACCCACGCTGCTTTATCTCTGCAAGGACGGCAGCGTTGTCCTCAAAACAAACCTGTACCTGTTGGCAGTGCTGTTCCAGATAGCGGGCTGCCGTGGTCTTTCCCACTGCCATGCAACCCTGTAAGGATAAGATCATAACATTTTGCCCCCTCTCCTTTTTTCACATAGTATAGCACATTCAGCTGTGTACCGGGAAGCGTTTTTCGCGCAAAAAGTTACAAACCGGTACGATAATTTCCGGTCGTTTTTGGCTTGTACCGGGAATTTTCGGTATTTTCAGATTTGCTGCTTTGCACGCAAATCAAACTGCACAAATGCGAGGGGCGGTATTGCACACCTTGTACAAAGTTGCATTCACCTTATTGATTTTTTGTGCAGAATGTGCCATACTTGTGTCGCTGGAAACGTTCCCGACAACGTTCCCGAAACACTTTCAGAAAGTGAGGCCCGCCGACATGGCAAACCTGACCATCAAGGACATCGCACGGATCAGCGGTTGCTCTGTCAGCACCATCTCCCGTGTGATCAACGACAGGCCGGATGTCCGCCCGGAGACCAAGGAGCACGTTCTGAAGGTGATGCGGGAGGCCGGGTTTGTGCCCAACACCAACGCCCGACAGCTGAAGATCCAGCAGTCCCGCAGCCTTGTGTTTGTGGTAAAGGGCACCCGGAACATCTTCTTTTCTGATTTTCTGGTGCAGCTCCAGCGCGCCGCCACCCTGTACGGGTACAACGGCATCGTCTCTTACTTGGACGAGAACGCCAACGAGATCGACGCCGCCGAAAAGATCCTGCGGGAGATCAAGCCCAAAGGCATCATCTTCCTGGGCGGCAGCGTAGCCAACTTCCAGCGGGGCTTCGACCGTATCAATGTTCCCTCGGTGCTCACCACGCTGGTCACGGACGAGTTGGACTTCCCCAACCTTTCCATGGTGGGCGTAGATGACCGGGCAGCGGCCTATACCGCTGTGGACTACCTGATCCGGCAGGGGCACCGCAAGATCGCCGTTTTGGGCGGTCCGGTGACCAGCTACCCCAGTCTGATGCGCCGTCAGGGCGCACAGCAGGCCATGGAGGATGCGGGCATTGTGTTCAACGACAAGCTGTACGGCCTGTCCAACTACGATTTCGAATCCGCCTACCACGCCATGAACAGTCTGCTGGCCCGACGGGCAGAGTTCACCGCCCTCTTCGCCATGAGCGATGTCATCGCCTTTGGCGCCATCCGGGCGCTGGTAAGCGCCGGGCTGCGGGTACCGGAGGATGTTTCGGTGATTGGCTTTGACGGTATCACGATGTCCCGCTACTGCGTACCGGTGATGACCACCATCGTCCAGCCCAGCGAGCAGATCGCACTGCAAAGCATCGAACTATTGGTGCGGCAAATCGAGCATGGCTCCTCTGCCCAGACCGTGACCCTGCAGCCGGAGTTGCAGCAGGGCGAAAGCGTAAGGGCAATTTAAATGTTGTATTCCCTCCGTCGAAGGACGGAGAGTATATAGTTGATCTGTAATTTTAATAAGAAGGAGAACTTATTATGAAAAAGATGATCACTCGTCGTAACTTCCTGAAGGCCGCTGGCGTTTCTGCCGCTGCTCTGGGTCTGGCTGCCTGCGGCGGCTCTTCCAGCAGCACCGCTTCCTCTGCTGCCAGTTCTACCGCTGCTTCCAGCACCGCTGCAAAGGCAGACGGCAAGGTCTACTACCTGAACTTCAAGCCCGAGCAGGATCAGGATTGGCAGGATCTGGCCGCTGAGTACACCAAGGAGACCGGCGTGCCTGTGACCGTTGTCACCGCTGCTTCCGGCCAGTACGAGACCACCCTGATGAGCGAGATGGAGAAGAGCGAGGCTCCCACCCTGTTCCAGGTGAACGGCCCTGTTGGTCTGGCAAACTGGAAGGATTACTGCTACGACCTGTCCGGCAGCCAGCTGTACGGCGAGCTGACCAGCGATTCCTTTGCACTGAAGGACGGCGATGCCGTTACCAGCATTGCATACGTCATTGAGACCTACGGCATCATCTACAACAAGGAACTGCTGACCGCTGCCGGTTACAAGCAGGAGGACATCAAGGGCTTTGCCGACCTGAAGAAGGTCGCTGATGACATTCAGGCTCGTAAGGCTGAGCTGGGCGTGGACGGTGCTTTCACCTCCGCCGGCATGGACGGTTCTTCTGACTGGCGCTTCAAGACCCATCTGGCAAACCTGCCCATCTACTACGAGTACAAGGCAGACGGCATCGGCTCCACCGACGCCATCAAGGGCACCTATCTGGACAACTACAAGCAGATCTGGGATCTGTACATCACCGATTCCACCTGTGACCCCAAGCTGCTGGCTTCCAAGACCGGCAATGATGCTGTTGCTGAGTTTGTGGGCAAGAAGGCCGTGTTCTACCAGAACGGCACCTGGGCTTACAATGACGTGAAGGATCTGGGCGATGACAATCTGGGTATGCTGCCCATCTACATCGGCGTGGACGGCGAGGAGAATCAGGGTCTGTGCACCGGTTCCGAGAACTTCTGGTGTGTCAATAACACCGCTTCCGAGGCCGACATTCAGGCTACTCTGGACTTCCTGTACTGGTGTGTCACCTCTGAGACCGGCACCAGCGCAATGGCTGACAAGATGGGCTTCGTCATCCCCTTCAAGAAGGCTAAGGACTCCACCAACCCCCTGATCACCATTGCAAACCAGTATGTGGCCGACGGCAAGACCAGTGTTGACTGGTGCTTCTCCACCATGCCTTCCGAGGAGTGGAAGAACGGCGTGGGCAGCGCTCTGACTGCATACGCAGCAGGCACCGGCAAGTGGGACGACGTTGTCACCGCATTTGTGGATGGCTGGGCCAAGGAGTACAAGCTGGCCAACGGCTAAGCCTTTGACTGGAGATCTCCCTAGGAATTAAAAAGGGAGGCGGGCGAAAAGTTCGCCCGCCTCCTTTCCTTTTTTATCAGACAGCTCCCTCAGGAGGTATATCATGCAAAAAGCCATTAGTAAATACTGGCCGATATTTGTGCTGCCTACTCTGGTCGCCTTTATTATCGGCTTCATCTGGCCCTTTATCTGGGGCGTTTATCTGTCCTTCCAGCGGTTCACCACCGTGTCCAAGACTACATTTGTGGGCATCCAGAACTACCTCTCGGTATTTCAGGATTCCACCTTCCTGCACGCTTTCGGCTTTACGGCAGCCTTTACCGTGGTGAGCACTGTGCTCATCAACGTGTGCGCCTTTGCCATTGCGCTGGTGCTGACCCGCGGCATCAAGGGCACCAACATCTTCCGTACCGTGTTCTTTATGCCCAACCTGATCGGCGGCATCCTGCTGGGCTACATCTGGCAGATCCTGCTCAACGGTGTGCTGGCGAACCTGCAGAAGCCCCTGCTGGCACTGGATGCCAAGGCCGGTTTTGTCGGTCTGGTCATCCTGATGTGCTGGCAGCAGATCGGCTACATGATGATCATCTATGTGGCCGGCCTGCAAAGCGTGCCCGGCGACCTGATCGAGGCCGCTAAAATCGATGGTGCCAACGACCGCGAGATCCTGTTCAAGATCAAGATTCCCATGGTCATGCCCAGCGTGACCATCTGCACCTTCCTGACCCTGACCAACAGCTTCAAGCTGTTCGACCAGAACGTGGCTCTGACCGCAGGCGAACCCGCCAACGCCAGTGAAATGCTGGCACTGAACATCTACAACACCTTCTACGGCCGCTCCGGTGCGCAGTGGAAGGGCATTGGTCAGGCAAAGGCTGTTGTGTTCTTCCTGATCGTGGTGGTCATCTCGCTGATCCAGCTCCACTTTACCCGCTCTAAGGAGGTGCAGCAGTAATGTCGAAACAGAAAAGAACCTGGGATGTCATCCTTGTTGTTGTAATGGTGCTTCTCTGCCTGCTGTGGATCTACCCCATCGTGCTGATCCTGCTGAACAGCTTGAAAACCGAGGGCAGCTTTACCACCTCTACAGTGTTCCGTCTGCCCACCGCCGAAACCTTTGCCGGACTGCGCAACTACGTTTACGGCGTGACCAAGATGGACTTTCTCTCCAGCATGGGTTACAGCCTTCTGATTACTATCACCAGCGTAGTGCTGATCCTGCTGTGCTGCTCCATGACTGGTTGGTACCTGACCCGCGTGAACAACAAGCTGAGCAAGTTCATGAACCTGCTGATCGTGTTCTCCATGGTCGTACCCTTCCAGATGGTCATGTTCACCCTGTCCAAAACTGCTGACCGTCTGAACCTGAACAACCCTTGGAACATCTGCATCATCTATCTGGGCTTCGGCGCCGGTCTGGCTGTGTTCATGTTTACCGGCTTTATGAAGAGCGTGCCCATGGAGATCGAGGAAGCAGCCATGATCGACGGCTGCAACCCCATCCAGATCTTCTTCAAGGTCGTGTTCCCCATCCTGAAGCCTACCATGATCTCCACTGCTATTCTGGAGACCATGTGGGTGTGGAACGACTACCTGCTGCCCACGCTGGTGCTGGATATCAAGAAGTACCGCACCATCCCCATGGCGATCCAGTATTTCCGCGGCGGCTACGGCCGTGTGGAGCTGGCTCCCATGATGGCCTGCATCATCATTGCTATCATCCCCATTATTATCCTCTACATGACCTGCCAGAAGTACATCATCGAGGGTGTCGTGGCCGGTGCTGTAAAGGGCTAAGGAGGTGCACGTTATGCGTGCAAGTGGCATTCTGATGCCGGTGTTCAGTCTGCCGGGGCCTTTTGGCATCGGTACGCTGGGCAGTGAAGCGACCGCATTCGTTGATTTTCTGGCCGAGGCAAAGCAGACTTATTGGCAGATCCTGCCCATCGGCCCTACCGGTTATGGCGACAGTCCCTACCAGAGCTTTTCCGCCTTTGCCGGAAACCCCTACTTTATCGATTTTCGGCTGCTGGCGGCAGATGGCTATCTGACTGCCGAAGAGATTCCCGCCGCGCAGCCGGTAAGCACCGTTGACTACGGTGCGCTGTACAACCAGCGCCCGGTGCTGCTGAAAAAGGCTGCTGACCGGCTGCTGGCAGCCCCCTCCCCTGCTTACGAGGCCTTCTGCACCGCGCAGAGCTTCTGGCTGGAGGACTACGCCCTGTTCATGGCCGTAAAGGCAGAGCAGGGGCAGGCAGGCCTTGCCGACTGGCCGGACGCACTGCGCTGCCGGGAGCCGGAGGTCATTGCTTCCGCAAAGGCACGGCTGGCTGACCAGATCAGCTACCACAAGGCGGTGCAGTTCTTCTTCTACACCCAGTGGAACGCGCTGAAGGCCTATGCCAACCGCAAAGGTGTCCTGCTGGTGGGCGATATCCCCATCTACGTCAGCCCGGATTCCAGTGACCTGTGGACCCACCCGGAGCTGTTCCAGACCGATGGACAGATGCACCTGACCCATGTAGCCGGCTGCCCGCCGGATGCCTTTGCGGCAGACGGACAGCTGTGGGGCAACCCGCTGTACGATTGGCCTACCCACAAGGCCACCTGCTTTGGCTGGTGGAAGCGGCGCATGAAGCACGCTACCTCTATCTACGATGTGGTGCGCATTGACCACTTCCGCGGTTTCGAGAGTTACTACTCTATCCCTGCCGAAAACACAACGGCTGCAGGCGGTCACTGGGAAAAAGGCCCTGACCGGGACTTTATCCACGCCATGCAGCAGGCGCTGGGCGGCGGTAATATCATCGCCGAGGATCTGGGCTACTTGACCCCGGAGGTGAAGGCGATGCTGGCCGAAAGCGGCTACCCGGGCATGAAGATCATGCAGTTTGCCTTCGACAGCCGGGAGTCGGGCAACTACCTGCCCCACACCTACCCCCGCAACAGTGTGGTGTATACAGGCACCCACGATAACGTGACCACCGAGGGTTGGCGCAGCAACGCCAGCGCCGAGGACGTAGCCTACGCCTGCCGGTATCTGCGCTGCACGCCGGAGGAGTTGACCGAAGGCATGATCTGTGCCTGCCTTGCCAGCGTTTCGGATACTGCCATCATCCCGCTGGCAGACTGGCTGCATCTGGGCAGCGAGGCCCGCATCAACACCCCCAGCACGCAGGGCGCAAACTGGCGCTGGCGGCTGGCGCAGTCCCTGCCCGCTGCATTGGCCGGGCACATCGCCGCGCTGACCACGCTGTATGAGCGCGTGCCGAAAGCACTTTGACCTCGTTTTCCTTTCGCTTGGCAACCTGTAAAACACACAAGGCATCTGCTTTGCCCGCTGCTGCGTTCTGCGCAGCGGGTACGGGCAGATGCCTTTGTTGTTGATCGGCTTTTTCAGCACATTTTTGCTACAACATTTTTTCGCCGTAAAAAAGCAGGAGTTTTGCACGTTTATAGCGTATTCAGGTCAGTTTTATAACGCATCGTCACAATATATTCACAAATGTATCATGATTTTCAAACCCGCGCTCTCTTGTCATTTTTGTGCAGATATGCTACAATTCAGTTACTAGATGAACTGCCCCTTGGGGAGTTCTGTGTGCGAAAGGAGTTTTCCATCATGGATCATACATATCAGCGCCCGCTGCAGCTGCCCGCCTGCTGCTCTGTGCTCTCTGCCGAGGAGATGACCTATACCGAGGGCGGTGCCCTTTCTATCAACATCACTCCGGAGCAGGTGATGGCCTTTGGCATCAATGCCACGGTAAACCTGCTGGGCATGATGGGCCGCTATGCGTTCCAGGCTGCAGTTTCCGGTATGCAGAATGCCCTGAACGATGGTTTGGGTGTTGGTGATGCAATTGGGCACTACTGGGGCAAGCTGAACACTTGGAGCAAGGTCGCCACAATCGGTCTGGCCGGTCTGGGCGGTTACTACGCCTATATTCAGGCACGTAGCATCTATCTTTCCCTCAAGGGTTTTGTGACCGAGCTCAAGGATGCCGTTGACCAGTATAAGGCTGACAAACAGGCCGCACAGGAGGCCGATCAGCAGAACTGCCTGCCCACACTGGTAGCTCTGTGCTGATCCTCGATCGACCCGGAAAGGAGTGTTTTTATTTATGAAAAAGCTTCAGCTGCCCTCTTCCTACGCAGCCCTCTCCCCCGAGGAGCAGTGCGCTGCCTTTGGCGGCAGCGAATTCGGCGATGCTGTCGGCAGCTTTTTTGACAATCTGCACTTCAATGATTTCTTCTGGAACGGTGGGCTGATCTCGTTTTCCTTCACCTTTGTGCCCATGCTACTTTTCCGCGTGATCAAGACAGGTGTGCAGACCGGGATCAAGCTCTCTCAGCAGATCGGCCGCCTGCTTGGCATCACCCGCGAGGCTACCGTCACTGCCGTCCAGTACTTGGATAATACGCAGCAGCGAAATGACCAGCCGGTCGAAAATTCTCTCCCCCAGCTTTTTTCTCTTCAGTAATAAGCTATAAGAAAGCCGTGCATCCCGGAGCATTCCGGCTATGCACGGCTTTTTGTTTTGTTCAGATCACCCGGACTGCACCCTGCTCCCGCAGGCGCAGCACATAGCAGCTGCCCTGCCCGAATACCTGCTCGATGGCTGTATGGTACCGCTCCAGCAGCTGCCCGGGCACATAAGCCTGAATGGTGCCTGCAAAGCCGCCGCCCTGCATCCGCCATGCGCCCTCACTGCCCTGCAGAATACTCTGGCTCAGAGCCAGCGCTATGGACAGTCCCTGATGCCGCACATCCGCTGTGCAGTACACATTCTGACACAGCGCAAAGGAAGCCTGTCCGCTCTGCTTCACCAGACCTGCAAACACCGGGAACTGCTTTGCATAAAGCGCATCCCGCTGCGCCAGCGTGCGGGCATTCTCCTCAAAATAATGGATCGCCCGCAGCACTGCACGGTCTCCGCAGCAGCTGCGCAGGACAGGCAGTGCCATCCAGAACGCGTTCTCTTCCACCTGACCCAGCAGCGGCTTTCCGAAGCAGGCGGCCACCTGCTCCATCTCCTGCCGAATCGCCGCAAACTCGCTAGTCAGTTCGCTGTGGCTGCCCCGGGTATCGGTGACGCAGAGGAACATTCCTTCCGGCAGCAGACCGTCTGCATGGAGCTTTTCGATCTTTGGGGTGCGCGGATCGGCAAAATCCGCAAAGATAATGCCGCCCACCGCACTGGTCAGCTGATCCAAAAGACCGCTGGGCTTGCCGAAATAGGTGTTTTCCGCATACTGGCAGATGCCCGCCAGCTCTGCCGGGGTCAGCCCGGTGCTGTATTCCTCGTTCCAGATAGAGGCCATGCCCATCTCAAAGGCCGCCGAGCTGGACAGACCGGAGCCCCGCAGCACATCGCTGGCGGTGTAGGCGTCAAAGCCGCCGATCTGCTTACCCACTGCGCGGAAGCCCTCGGCAATGCCGCGGATCAGGCTGGCCGAATGGGTGCTCTCCCCTGCCTGCGGCTCTGCAGTGGCCAGATCAATGACATCCAGCTTGTTGAACCCCCTGGACTTGACCCGCACATAGCCATCCGTATTGCGGGCAGCCACTGCCACCAGATCCAGCGTGACCGCCGCCGCAAGGCCGTAGCCCCCCTGATGATCCGTGTGGTTGCCGCCCAGCTCTGCGCGCCCGGGTGCAGAGTACACCTGCACCTGCCGCCCGGGGCCGAAATACAGTTCAAACTGCTCCAGCGCAGCCGCATAGCGCCCGCGCTGCCGCTGCAAAACCGCCGGATCCGCCCCGTAAAGTGCAGCAAGTGCGGCGTCCCAGCTGCCCTGCAGGATCTGTTTTCTGAGTTGTGCACTGGTGGCCATGACAGCTCCTCCCCTCCGGAATAAACGATTCTGCTCTTTTTGCCTATTGTAAAGCATTTCGGGCGTTTTTTCAATTTATTTGACCTAAAAATCCAAAATTTGGCGTCAGGTGCAAAGAATAAGATGTACTTTTGTTGAATTTGCAGGGCATTCTATGGTATACTGGGTGCAGAATGTGACAGGACGGAGGTAAAGCTGCCATGCCAGACGTTTATAAGCAATCCTTTAAGCAGAATTACACCAACAATATCGAATTGTCCATCTTCAACTGCGGCTTGGAGCGCTGCGCTCCGGGCCAAACATGGGGACCCGGCATCCGCGACCACTACCTGATCCATCTGGTGGTATCCGGCAAGGGCATCTTCGAGGTGGGCGGCCGCACTTGGGAGGTAAGCGAGGGCGACCTGTTCTTTGCCCGCCCCAGCCAGCTGATCCGCTACACCGCCGACGAGCAGCAGCCGTGGGAGTACAGCTGGGTGGGCTTTAACGGTGCCTGTGCCCACAAGCTGGCCGCGCAGCTGCCCTTTACGGACGATGCCCCTGTGCACCACACCAGCGACCCGGACGGGATGCGGGCAGCGCTGACCAACATCTATTCCTCCCGCGGGCTGCAGCCACAGGACGAGGCAGCCATGGTGGGGTATCTGTACCTGTTTATCGCTGCCTTGATGCGGGAGACCAGCGCAGGCAAGCCCCACACGGCCTCCTCCTCCAGCCAGTATGTGCTGAACGCCATCAAGTACATCCAGTTCAACTACTCCCACGACATCTCCATTGACGATGTAGCCAAGAGCGTGGGGGTTTCCCGCAGCCATCTGTACCGGGTGTTCATGTTGAACGTGGGCAAGAGCCCCATCGACTACCTGACCGAGTACCGCATCAACGAGGCCTGCAAGCTGCTGCGCGCCGGCAACCTTTCCATTGCGGAGGTTGCGGTGTCGGTAGGCTTCTTTGACCAGTTCTACTTCTCACGGGTGTTCAAGCGCGCCAAGGGCGTGCCGCCCAGCAAGTATTTTGCCGCCCAGCAGGACGCCGACCCGGCAAGCCCTGCCCAACTGTAACCTGAGCCCATCACATAAGGAGAAACCATGCCTTTACAGAAAAACCAGATCCTGACCCTGCGCATCGAACGCCTTTCCAGCGACGGCAGCGGTGTGGCCCACAGTGCCGATGGCGAGGCCGTATTTGTCCCCGGCACCGCCCCCGGGGACGAAGCACGGGTGCGCATCGTGAAGGACTGCGGCCGGTACGCCTTTGGCATTTTGGACGAGCTGCTCACCCCCTCGCCGGACCGCATTCCGGTGGACTGCCCGGTGGCAGGCCCCTGCGGCGGGTGCAGCCTGCGGCATCTGGACTACGCCGCAGAGCTGCGCGCCAAGCAGGAAAGCGTGCTGGACGCCTTCCGCCGCATTGGCGGGCTGGAGGTTCCGGTGCTGGATATCCTGCCCTCCCCGGAGGTAGACCGCTACCGCAACAAAGTGCAGTTTCCTGTGGGCGTAGACAAGAACGGCGTGCCCTGCATCGGCTTTTACGCCGGGCGCACTCACCGCATCGTCCCCTGCCCGGACTGCAAGCTGCAGCCCAGCGTGCTGAACGAGATTGGCAACGCGCTATGCGCCTTTTTTGCACAGCAGGGCATCCGCCCCTACGACGAGCAGAGCGGCAAGGGGCTGGTGCGACATATCTTCCTGCGGCGCGGCGCGCACAGCGGGCAGATCATGGTGTGTCTGGTATGCACCCGGGCAAAGCTGCCCCACGCAGAGCAGCTTTGCACCGCGCTGCGGGGGCAGTTCCCGGCCATCAGCACCATTCTGCTCAACGTCAACGCCAAAAACACCAACGTCATTTTGGGCAGTGAAAATCACATCCTGTACGGCCCGGGCTACATTGAGGACACGCTTTGCGGCGTGCCGGTGCGGTTGGGACCACTGTCCTTCTATCAGGTCAACACGCTTGCCGCCGAGCGGCTGTACGGCGTTGCTGCGCAGTACGCGCAGCTGACCCCGGACGATGCGCTGCTGGATCTCTACTGCGGCATGGGCACCATTGGTCTTTCCATGGCCGAGCAATGCAGGGAGCTGATCGGTGTGGAGATCGTGCCGGAGGCCATCGAGAGCGCCAAGGCCAACGCTGCCCGCATGGGCGAGGCCGTGGCTGCCAAGAGCCGCTTTTTCTGTGCCGACGCCGGACAGGCAGCCACCCAGCTGGCCGCCGAGGGTCTGCACCCGGACATTGTGATGCTAGATCCGCCCCGCAAGGGCTGCGATGAGGCCACCCTCTCCGCAGTGGTGCGCATGGCACCCCGCCGGGTGGTGTATGTCAGCTGCAACCCCGCCACCGCCGCCCGAGACGCCGCATGGCTGGAGCAGAATGGGTATCACGCAGAAAAGGTGCAGCCGGTGGATCTGTTCCCGAGGACGAAGCATTGCGAATGCGTCATTGCACTTTCCAAGGGTGAGATCGACTCCAAAAAAGTCCGTGTAGAGTTCTCTTTGGAGGGCATGGACACTTCAGGATTGCAAAAGGGTGCGACCTATCCTGAAATCAAAGCCCGCGTGTTGGAACAAACTGGGCTGAAGGTATCTTCCCTGTATATCTCGCAGGTTAAACAGAAATGCGGTCTGGAGGTACGAGAGAACCATCACAAGGCTAAATCCGAAAATGTGAAGCAGCCCCAGTGTCCGAAGGAGAAAGAGGATGCAATCGTGGAAGCATTGAAGCATTTTCAGATGATTTGATTTACTGTATGCCCGTCTGGTTTTCAGGCGGGCATTTCTTTTTGGCAAAATATAGTCATTCCGCAAAATCCGTGGTACAATAGATGCAAGAATCATTTTTCAGGAAAAGCAATCTTCCGTCCACTTTATGGGACACCCATTGTTGTAAAATCAGGATGTCCACCTATCGCAAAAAACAAGGAGCAACGTATGCCAAACGATAAGATCACCGCCGTAGGTGCCAATATTGCCGAAAAAGCCGCCATGATCTGGAACGTAGCCGATATGCTGCGTGGGCCGTTCAAGCCCCACGAGTACGGTCTGGTCATTCTGCCCATGACCGTGGTGAAGCGGTTCCACGACTGCCTGCTGCCCACCCATCAGGCAGTGCTGGACACCTACGAAAAGGTGAAAAAGCTGCAGGTCATCGACGGCTTTTTGCAGAAGGCCTCCGGCTACCAGTTCTATAACACCAGCCGCTTCACCTTCGAGACCCTGCTGGCAGACCCGGACAACATTGAATCCAACTTCCGGGATTACCTGTCCGGCTTTTCTGCCAACGCACAGGATGTGCTGGCAAAGTTCGACTTTGACAACATCATCAAGCGGATGGTAGAGAGCAACACCCTCTACCTCGTCATCAAGGAGTTCGGCTCCGAGAAGGGCTATCTTGGCCCGGACAAGATCAGCGCCGTGGACTGCGGCTACATCTTCGAGGACTTGGTGCGGCGGTTCTCTGAGAGCTTTGGCGAGGAAGCCGGAGCGCACTTCACCAGCCGGGATATCATCTACCTGATGACCGACCTGCTGCTGTCCGAAGCCGACCTCGATACCAGCAGCATGACCGTTTACGATATGGCCATGGGAACCAGCCAGATGCTCAGCTGCATGGAGGAGCGCATCCACGAGCTGAACAGCGACATTGAGGTGACCTGCTTCGGGCAGGAGTTCAACCCCTCCACCTTTGCCATCGCCAAGGCGGACATGATGATCCGGGGCGGCGACCCTAACAATATGCGGTTCGGTGATACTTTGTCGGAGGATCAGTTCCTTGGATTCACCTTCCAGTACATCATCTCCAACCCGCCCTTCGGCATTGACTGGAAGCGGGAACAGAAGGCGGTGGAAGCCGAAGCCGCCCGGGGCGAGATGGGGCGTTTTGCGCCCGGTCTGCCCAAGATCAGCGATGGTCAGCAGCTTTTTGTGCTGAACGGCCTTGCCAAGCTGGCAAACAAGGGCAAGATGGCCATTATCCAGAACGGCTCTCCCCTGTTCAGCGGCGATGCCGGCAGCGGGCCCAGCAACATCCGGCAGTATATTCTGGAAAACGACTGGCTGGACTGCATCATCCAGCTTTCCACCGATATGTTCATGAACACCGGCATCTCCACCTACATCTGGGTGCTCAGCAAGGATAAGCCCGCCCACCGTGCGGGCAAGGTGCAGCTTATTGACGCCAGCCACTGCTTTGAACCCCGCCGCAAGAGCATTGGCACCAAGCGCAACGACATCACTGATGCCTGCCGGGAACTGATCGTCACCGCCTACGGCGAATTTGCCAACGGCAAGGTGTACGGCGACAAAAACGGCATCTATTGCGAGAGCAAGGTATTCGAGAGCGTGGAGTTCGGCTACAACAAGATCGTGGTGGAACGCCCCCAGCGGGACGAGGCGGGCAACGTTATCCTGAAGCGTGGCAAGCCTGTGCCGGACACCAGTCTGCGGGACACCGAAAACGTACCGCTGGTGCAGGATATTGACGCCTACTTTGCCCGGGAAGTTCTGCCCTACGCCCCCGACGCATGGATCGACCACAGCAAGACCAAGGTGGGCTACGAAATCCCCATGACCCGCTATTTCTACGAGTATCAGGCACCGGAAGCTGTGGAGGATATCGTGGCGCGCATCACCGCACTGGAACAGGATATCTCCGCCGGGCTGGCAGAGCTGTTCCATAAGGAGGGGTAATTTATATGTTTTTCTTGAAAAAAAACAAACATTCTGTAAATGAAAAGCCAAAGCACCAAAGTATGATTAAAGTCCGTGGAGGATTCAGTGAGCAAATAGGCTTTAATACTTGTACAACTCAAATTCAACTCAACGAATTTGACAGTAGAACTCGGACACTTATTGGAAATCATTTATATAACGTTCTTTGTACCGTTTTTTCTCAAGCCCGTTCCATTGGCATCCGTTGCTATCGTGATTTTTATGATGCGCCAAGTAAAGAAATGGGCAGTGATTTCTACAAAGACATTCTATCTGAAGTTATGAATGTACCGGTTCATCTTCCCTCTGACGCATATTATGAATGGGAGAAAAATTATGACACCATTGTAAAGATTATCTCTAACGCTCCTTACAATGAGGTATTAGACCTTGTCTGGTATATTTGCCACTGGATATCAGACCATATAACTGCAACCAATGTAATGCACACCATCTATGAATCTTTTAATACACTGTTTGAACGAGAATATGTTGGTTATCGCTTTGTAGCTGGAAGGATTGTTCCTATCACAGACGAAAATGAAGCGAAGGAAATTGAACAAGCCTGCCATACTCCCTTTGAAGGTGCCCGCACTCAGCTTCAAAAGGCACTTTGTTTCTTGTCCGATAGAGAACATCCCGATTACAAAAACTGCGTTAAAGAAAGTATCAGTGCTGTCGAATCTGTCTGCAAGGTTATTTCTGGCAACGAAAAGGCTGCATTAAAAGATGCACTCAATGGTTTAATTGCCAACGGTATGAACATCCACGGCAGCTTAAAATCTGCTATTTTAGCCTTATACGGCTACGCTTCCGATGAAGGCGGCATTCGCCATGCCGAGCGTGAAACCGAAAGCACTGTCACTTTTGAAGAAGCCAAATTCATGATGGTCACTTGTAGTGCAATTGTTAATTATCTGGTCGCAGAATATGGAAAGCATGGTGCTGAAAATGCGTAAAATGAAAGACAGCGGCATCGAATGGATCGGGGAGATTCCAGAGGGGTGGGAAATCAGTAAAGTTTCATATTTCTACGAAGTTCAATTAGGAAAAATGCTCCAACCCCAAAAGAAATCCGAAACAGACACAGAAGAAAAGTATCTGTGTGCTGCTAATGTTGGAAAGAACAGTTTGTCCCTTGATACGCTTAAAACCATGTGGTTTTCCCAAACTGAAAAGCATCAATTTGATTTAAAAGAGGGAGATTTACTCGTAGTCGAAGGCGGAGATGTTGCAAGCTGTGCTATCATTGAAACTCCTATTCGAAACCTATTCTTTCAAAACGCCTTACATCGCGTTCGTCCTTTGCATAATGAAAGCGTTGCGTTCTTGCGGTACTGGCTTATGACTGCAAAATCATACGGCTATATTGATCTCATTTGCAACAAGGCAACGATAGCTCATTTCTCAAAAGAAAAATTCATCGCATTGCCAATTCTCGTAATACCTCAAGATATTCAATCCAAGATTGTTTCTTTTCTTGATTTGGAGTGCAAGCAAATTGACGATTTGCTGTCCAAATCCCGTTCCAGCATTGAGGAATACAAAAAACTCAAGCAGGCAGTTATTACGCAGGCTGTTACCAAAGGCGTGCGTGGTGAGCGTGAGATGAAGGATAGCGGGGTTGAGTGGATTGGGGAGATTCCCAAAGAGTGGCGAAAAACTCAACTACGTCACTGTGCTACAATCAAATCTGGCATTACACTCGGAAAAAGTTATAGCAAAGATACAGTCTTAATAGAGCGTCCTTATTTAAGAGTTGCAAATGTGCAGGGCGGTTATGTTGATTTAAACGATTTGGCTACCATCCAAGTAACACCTGATGAAGATTTGAAATACAGACTTCATTCTGGTGATGTTCTTATGACCGAAGGCGGCGACCGTGACAAACTTGGCAGAGGTTGTGTCTGGCATGGTGAAATTGAGCCTTGTCTGCATCAGAATCATGTATTTGCTGTCCAAACCAATGAAACTGTTTTACTTCCAGATTTTTTGGAATATTTGACCGCTTCTAATGTTGGTCGTTCCTATTTTGATGTAACGGCAATCAAAACCACAAATCTGGCTTGTACAAGTTCTAGCAAAGTTCTTGCATTTACAATTCCGCTTCCTCCTATTGAAGAACAAATTGAAATCGTTAGTTACATTAAGAAACGCTCTTTAGAACTGAATAAGTTAATTATGAAAAAAGAACTGTTGGTGCAAGAGCTGGAACGCTATAAGAAAAGTTTGATTTATGAGGTTGTAACGGGAAAGAGGGAGGTATAAGATATGAGTGTAGCACATTATACTGCAAATTCATTATCAGAATTTGTTGCGCAAATTTGTGAAATCAAGGCTCCATTGCGTAAGGACGGCTTTCGATTCAATGAGATTCCCCTATTTCGTGGCCACTCTGATAATAGCTACCAATTAATTCCCGCTATTGCCCGGCCAATAGAATCTTTTAGCAGCGATACGCTTATTCACGAAGAACGAAATCTTATAGAAATGGCGAAGTTCAAACTTCCTGATGTTTTCCGAGAAGATATGCAACCACTAGAATTATTAGCACTTCTTCAGCATTACGGTGTGCCTACCCGTCTACTAGACGTAACCGAAAATGCTTTGGTTGCACTCTATTTTGCTTGTTGCTCTAAATACAATGACAACGGCTCAGATGGAGAAGTCATCATTTTCAAGAACAACGAACTTGAAGTTGCAAACTACCCAATAATCAATGCCCTTGCGGATAGTTATCGTTTCGCTATAGCTGGTCAGACTTTTCAGGATTTCTATCGTAATATCATGTGCCAGCCATATTTTGCTGAACAGCTACATTCAAAAAGCCCGTCTATTGGTTCTTTAGAAAATGCCGCTACTTGGCTTCACAGAGTTTTTTCCGAACCGCACTTTGTTTACGCTCCCATCAGAAGTCAACGTCAAAGAGCTCAACAAGGTCGCTATCTTGTCTTTTCCAATTTTTTTATTCCTTCACCTTTCAATGACTCTACTGGAGCACCTGAATCAAATTGGATTTTCAGGGAAGAAATTGAGCCAATCAACAAAGGAAACGATTCTATTATTCTAGCAAGAATCACTATTCCAAAGGATTCAAAACTACAGATTCTTTTTGATTTGGAAAGTTTTGGTATCAGCAAGGAGGTTCTCTTCTGTGATGATATTGGAACCGTTTGCAGTAGTATCACAAATTCTTATCAGCGAAAAGCACGCTATATGTTTAACCCCTTACCATAGAAAAATTGAATCGAATCGGTTTATTAAAAAAGGAGGGCAATAATATGAATTCGTTCTATAATATGTGGAACTACGATTATATTCAACAACAGGCACAAGCAAATCATTTTAATCAGATCAAAAAAGTGCAAGACGCTGCAAAATCCTTAAAAGATTTTTTAGACAATTGCGATCAAATCGAGCCAGCTTATCAAAATGCCGCCAGTGCAGAATTTTGTGCAATTCTTGCCGAATATCTTAGAAAACACAACGGATAAAACCGGAGGAATATGCTATGATTACCACCGAAAAGCAGTTTGAATCGGACATTGCGGCGGCGCTGCTCTCCCCTGCCGGGGGCTACACCCGCAACGGGGATTGCTACGACCCCAAGCTGGGGCTGTTTGTGGATACCCTGATTCGCTTTGTGCAAAAGACCCAACCCAACGAGTGGGCATTTTTTGAAAAGCAGAACCCGGTAAACCCGGTGCGGAAGTTCTGCACGGCCTTTAACAATGCCTGCGATGCGGACGGGCTGCTTTCGGTGCTGCGGTATGGGTTCAAACACCGGGGACGGCGGTTCCGGGTGTGCTATTTTCAGCCGGAGTCCGCGCTGAACCAGAAGGACGCCCAGCGCTACGCCCAAAACGAGATCACCTGCAACCGGCAGTGGTTCTACTCCGACACCACCCACAACTCGGTGGACATGGTGCTGGCAGTAAACGGCATCCCGGTGTTCGCCTTTGAGCTGAAGAACCAGTTCACCGGGCAGACCGTGGAGAACGCCAAGCAGCAGTGGATGCACGACCGGGACCCCCGGGAGGTGTGTTTCCAGTTCAATAAGCGCATTCTGGGCTACTTTTGCGTAGACCTGACCGAGGTGTGGATGGCCACCCGGCTGGCGGGCAAGGACACACGCTTTCTGCCCTTCAATCAGGGCTCCAACGGTGCCGGGCGGGACGGCGGTGCAGGCAACCCGCCCAACCCCAACGGCTATCTTACCGCCTACCTCTGGGAAGAAGTGTTCCAGAAGGACAGCATGATGGACATCCTGCAAAAGTTCATGAGTCTGCAGGACGGCAAGGCTCTGATCTTTCCCCGGTACCACCAGCTGGACGTGGTGCGCAAGCTGGTGGCAGACGTGCGGCAGAAGGGTGCCGGGCAGCACTATCTCATCCAGCACAGCGCCGGGTCGGGCAAGTCCAACTCCATTGCTTGGACGGCGTACCGGCTGGCTTCCCTGTTCAACACCGAGAACAAGCCGGTGTTTGCCAGCGTCATCGTGGTGACTGACCGCACTGTGCTAGACGCACAACTGCAGGAGACCATCTCCGGCTTCGACCATACGCTGGGCGCGGTGGAGGCCATCGGCGAGGACAAAAACTCCGGCGACCTGCGGGATGCCATCAACAACGGCGCACGCATCATCATTACCACGCTGCAGAAGTTCCCGGTCATCTACACCGAGGTGAACAAGACCGCCGGGAAGAACTATGCTGTCATCATCGACGAGGCGCACTCCTCCCAGACCGGCACCTCCGCTTTAAAGCTGAAAGCCGCCCTTGCCGACACCGAGGACGCGCTGCGGGAATATGCCGAGCTGGAAGGCAAAGCGGAGGACGAGATTGACCCGGAGGATGCGCTGGTGAAGGAGTTGACCTCCCACGGGCGGCACAAGAACCTGTCCTTCTTTGCCTTTACCGCCACCCCAAAAGCCGCCACGCTGGAACTGTTCGGCACCGAGTACCCGGACGGCAGCCACCACCCCTTCCACATTTACAGTATGCGGCAGGCCATTGAAGAAGGGTTCATTCTGGATGTGCTGCAAAACTACATGACCTATTCCACCTGCTTCAAGATCGCCAAGACCATCCCGGACAACCCCGACCTGCCCGCCAGCCGGGCGGCAAAGCTCATCCGCAAGTATGAAGAGCTGCACACCTACAACATCAGCCAGAAGGCAAAGATCATTGTAGAGACCTTCCGGGAGACCACCAGCCACAAGATCGGCGGGCGGGGCAAGATGATGGTAGTCACCTCCTCCCGATTGGCGGCGGTGCGGTACTTCCACGAGGTTAAGCGCTATATTGCGGAGCAGGGCTATGACGATGTGCAGATCTTAGCGGCATTTTCCGGTGCCGTACCGGACGGCGGCGTGGAGTACACAGAGCAGTCCCTGAACGTCCGCGCCGACGGCAGCCACATTGCGGAAAGCCAGACCAAAAAGGAGTTCCACAACAACTTCGACGTTCTCATCGTGGCAGAAAAATACCAGACCGGTTTTGACGAACCGCTGCTCCACACCATGATTGTGGACAAAAAGCTGAAGGGCGTCAAGGCGGTGCAGACCCTCTCCCGTCTGAACCGTACCTGCCCCGGCAAAACCGACACCTTTGTGCTGGATTTTGTGAACAAGGCAGAGGACATCCGGGAGGCCTTCCAGCCGTTTTATCAGGAAACCTTTCTGGAGCAGGAGGTCAACACCGACCTCATTTACAAGACCCAGAAGGAGTTGCGGAGCTTTGCCGTTTATTCCGATGCAGACGTGGAAGCCTTTGCCAAGGAGTATTTCCGCAGCACCAAGCAGGATAAAAACGCCGTGGGCCGCATGAGCAGCGTCTTGAAGCCGGTGGCAGACCGCTACAACCAGAAAACACAGGCCGAGCGGTACCAGTTCCGCCGCCTGCTGCGCAGCCTTGTCAAGTGGTACGGCTACGTTTCACAGGTGGCACGGATGTTCGATGAAGAGCTGCACAAGGAGAACGTATTCTGCGCTTACCTGCTCAAGCTGCTGCCGCCGGACGAGGTCTCTCCGCTGGATCTGGAGGGCAAATTGCAGCTAGAGTATTACAAGCTGCAAAAGACCTTTGCCGGTGCCATCGAGTTGGAACACGCCAAAGGCGTCTACGAGCCGGTCACCCAGAAGGGTGCTCTCGGCCACGACCCCAAGGAGCCGCTGGACGAGATCATTTTGAAGATCAACGAGAAGTTCAAGGGCGAGTTCACCAATGCCGACCGGGTGCTGCTTACTGCCCTGCATGACCGTCTGCTGGCCGACCCGAAGCTGGCAAAGCTGGCACGCAGTTCCGACCCGCAGATCTTCACTGAGAGCATCTTCCCCAAGGCTTTTGATACTGCCGCACAGGACAGCTATCTTGAAGCGCAGGACACCTTCTCTTCCCTGTTTGAAGATACCAGCAAGTACAAGGCTATCATGTCGGCATTGGCAGAGTGGCTGTATGGGGAATTCCGCAAGAAGTAAAACAGTTTTCCCTTTTTATTTACTTAAAACAGCCTGCACCGTTCGGATGCAGTTCAAGGGTTTGGGATTTCCCAACAAGCATTTTGCAACGCAAATGGTGTTTGTATAGACAGACACATTGCTTGCGAGCGCTATGAAGCCTCTCAATGCGACTTCCAAATTTGAAAATCATTTTGCAATCGAGACCGTCCGTTTTCAAGTTCAACTTGAAGCGGGCGGTTATTTTTCTGCACAAAAATTTTCGAATTCGCAACCGCAGCAAGCAGGGCGAGTTGGTGCCAACTCACAAGTTTTGAATCAGATTTTTCAAATCCGACTCCAAAAACGATTGTTGGGCTTCGCCAAAACCCGATATTCAGCGCATAAACTGTGCCGACTGCGTATCTTAACAGACGCTGAATAAGCAAATTTCTTGTAGAAAAAATCGTTTCCGAAAAATCGTCGTTAATTCATTCAATATTGCACAAAACCGGAACTATTACTTCCGGTTTTGAAGGCAAAAAGCGGAAGTATCACTTCCTAAAAAATCGAGCAATTTTATGGTATGCTCTATCCAGAGCCGTTCACAAGAACCGGACCTCCCAAGTCCGGTTTTCTCCCTCAAAACCGGACCTGATACGTCCTAAAAATACTTATTTGATTGTGATAGGCTTTCTACAAGCCTTCATCGAACCTTGAGAACCGAATGACCGTCTGCATGGGATACCCGGCCATGACCCCGCAAGGGAGAGCCGGAAGACGCCGCCGGAAGAGGGCAGGAAATCCATGCGGGGATAACGGCTGAACTACCAATAAATTTTTGAAAGGAGATTTTGCCTATGAAGAAAAACAAGTTTGAATTTATCATTGATTCCGAATTTCAATCTCAGATTCCTGCATTGACCGATGAAGAATTTCAGCAACTGGAAGAAAACATCCTTTCAGAGGGCGAAGTCCTGTCTCCCCTGATCGTCTGGGGCAACATTCTTGTTGATGGTCATAATCGCTATAAGATTCTCCAGCAGCACCCGGAAATTCCTTATACCACCCGTTCGATTTCCTGCACCTGCGAAACCCGTGAAGATGTTCTGGCATGGATCTGCAAACATCAGCTGGGTCGTCGGAATCTGACACCCGAGCAGAAAAAGTTTCTGATTGGAAAGCAGTATCACTCTGAAAAATCCACTCGTGGGGGAAATCATGGCAATCAGTACACACAGGTGGCAAACTGTCAAATTGACAATTTGCCTCCTGTAGAAAACACAACTGAACGAATCGCCAAAGAAAATAATGTAAGTCCCTCTTTTGTAATTCGTGCCGAGCAGTTCATGAAAACCGTTGAGCTGATGGAAAAATACTGCCCCGGCATTCAGGAAGAAATCTTATCCGGCAAACTTAAGCTATCCCAGCGAGAGGCTACCATTATCCGTGGAACTCCCACGGAAGCATTGCCCACCGTGGTATCAACATGGCGAGAGGAAAAGCTGAACGGTAAACCAGACGATAGTGCAGACACCTATGAGAATTTAGAATTACTTTCCAAGGTCACCGAAAACAATTTTTCTACTGCTGCCACATCGAAGAGCCAAACGGCTGATCCGCTCTCGGAGAATCGACCTTTTATTTCATCGGGTAAGCGCAGCACCGAACTCCAGACCATTCGTGAGCTAGGAGAAAAGATGGCAACGGTTGATCATGTCGCCGATGCCGAAGGAATGTTCAGTGAAATCAACAGTGCCTCTGATAGCTTTATTTTCCGTCTCGAACAATGCTTTGCTCTGTATCCCGACTTTCTGGCAAATGTAGAGATTGAAGCAAAAGTTATTGCTGCTTTGCAAAAGGCAGAAAGCTATATTGTGCATCTGAAAGAGCAGCATCGGCAGCATCTTCTGGAGACTACCAACAGCCAGTAAAATGCTTTCCAAAAATTTGTTTGATGAAAAAACACTGGAGGTGAATTTTATTTCCAACTACCTGACTGTCACTACACCTTTGCCGCAATATCTGCCCTATCCCCGCTTTCTGCTGGATACCGACTTGAGCCACACAGCGAAGTTGCTCTACACCCTGCTGCTTGACCGAGCAACTCTTTCTCAAAAGAACAACTGGATGGATGAGCGCGGCTTCGTCTATGTGATTTTCCCTCTTTCTGCATTGAGCAAAGCTCTGCGATGCAGCACTATGAGCATTAAACGTGCGTTGCGCTCGCTGGAAGATGCCGATTTGATTGAGCGCAGAAGAGGTCGCATTACTGTGCCCAACAGCATCTTTGTAAAAGTTCCGACAGCGCAAAAATGTTCCCCTGCATGGAACGATTCTGTTCCATCCGATGGAACAGAAATGATATCTTCCACGGAACAAAAGTGTTCCACTAACCAACGTAATAAAAACAGCCTGAAAGATAACCACCTGATAAAAACAACAGCTGCTCATTTGACCTTTGGCGAATATCAGAATGTCTTTTTAACAGAGATGGAGTACAAGCGGCTTAAAGCCGATTTCTTCGGGCTGGACAGCCTGATCGAGCAACTTTCGGCTTATATCCAGTCCACCGGTAAGAAGTACGCCGACCATGCTGCCACCCTGCGCATCTGGGCGAAACGGCAGAAAACAGAACGAAAATCGACACCGGGTATCCCGGACTACACATTCACGGAAGGAGAAAGCCTATAAAGACAATTGAAAAAATTTTTGAACAGTCCGTTTCCAGTATTCCCGAAAATCCAGAAGATTATTATGGCAAGGACGGTCTGCTTTATTGCGGAAAATGTCATACCCCAAAAGAAGCATTCTTTGCAAAGGGCATCGCTCTGATGGGCAAGAACAAGCACCCCATTGAATGTAGCTGCCAGCGCACGGAACGAGAAAAACAAGAAACCCTTATCAGCCAGCAAAAGCACAACGACCTTGTGCGGCGGCTGAAAGCAGAGGGGTTTTCTGACCCGGCAATGCTCAACTGGACCTTTGAAAACGACAATGGCCGCAGCCCGCAGATGCACCATGCACATCGCTATGTGGAGCAGTGGCAAACCATGCGTTCAGAAAACCTTGGATTGCTTCTCTGGGGCGGTGTGGGCACCGGCAAAAGTTTCCTTGCCGGGTGCATTGCAAACGCTCTGATGGAGCAGGAAGTGCCTGTGCGTATGACGAACTTTGCCCGGATCTTGAACGAGCTGAACAACAGCTTTTCCGGGCGCAATGATATTGTGGACAAGCTCTGCCGCTATCCCCTGCTCGTCATTGACGATTTCGGCATGGAAAGAGGCACCGAGTACGCACTGGAGCAGATCTACAACATCGTGGACAGCCGATACCGCAGCCGGAAGCCGCTGATCGTCACCACCAACCTGACGCTGGGCGAGATACGATACCCACAGGATACCGCCCATGCCCGCATCTATGACCGCCTGCTGGAAATGTGTGTTCCTGTTTCCTGCATCGGCGTGAGTTTCCGCAAAGAAACAGCGCAGGAAAAGCTGGAGCGACTGAAACTTTTGATCGGATGAATCAAGGGATGTTTCTAAAATTCGCAGGACTGTCAAAGTTCTGCTACAAGGAAATGGAGTTGCCTATTGAAAAAATACTATGACACTGAAACTGACAATGCATCCTTTGTACGCTGTATCGATGTTATGGCAAAGCTGATTCAAAAATATGGCTCAACTGTACTGGAGCAAAAGGAGTCTCCGCTTTGCGCGGCCAACAGTAAAGCTGCATAAGCAGATTTACACGTTGCGTAATTTTTATTTTTATGTTAAAATAATTGCGTAGCGTGTTTTACATATATGAGGGCAACTTTATGGACTGCAAAGACAAAATCCTCGAACTGCGCGAATCGACCGGGATGAACCGCCGGGAGTTTTGCACCTTCTTCCAAATTCCCTACCGCACTGTAACAGAATGGGAACTCGGCCACCGCCATGCGCCAGAGTATGTACTCCGGTTGCTAGAGTATTATATCCAGCATGAAAATCTCACACAACAACCAACCGCCGAAAGTGAGGATTTCTTATGAAAAAAGCACGCACCAAATGCTACATTTATACTCGCGTATCTACGGCCATGCAGGTGGACGGTTACAGCCTTGATGCACAGCGTGAAAAGCTGCGCAAATATGCCGATTATGAAGATATGGTCATTGCCGGAGAATATTCTGACGAAGGATTTTCCGGTAAAAACATTCAAGGACGGCACGAATTTCAACAGATGCTGCGAGATGTGCAAGACTGTAAAGACGGCGTTTCTTATGTTCTGGTATTCAAGCTCTCCCGTTTTGGACGCAATGCCGCCGATGTTTTGAACTCCTTGCAGCTCATGCAGGATTTTGGTGTCAACTTGATTTGCGTAGAGGATGGCATTGACAGTTCCAAAGATTCCGGCAAATTGATGATTTCCGTTCTCTCTGCTGTTGCTGAAATCGAACGTGAAAACATCCGTGCTCAAACGATGGCTGGCCGTGAACAGAAAGCCCGTGAGGGCAAATGGAACGGCGGCTTTGCACCCTATGGCTATAGGCTGGAAAATGGCGAGCTTTCGATTGCAGACGATGAAGTGGAAGTTGTCCGTGTTATTTTTGACCGCTTTATCCATACCAACGATGGTGTAGCAGGCATTGCCCGGTATCTGAACACCCATGGCTATGTGAAAAAGCTTCGTCAGAATGGAACTATTCCAAAGTTTTCTGCTGTATTTGTTAGAGGTATTCTGGACAATCCCATTTACTGCGGTAAGATTGCATTTGGTCGCCGCAAGGTTGAAAAGAAACTCGGCACTCGAAACGAAATGCACGTTGTGAAGCAATCCGAGTTTCCCGTCTATGTCGGTCAACATGAAGCCATCGTTTCCGAGGACGACTGGAATCTTGCACAGACAAAGCGTCAGCGTACCACAGGGCGGCGTGAAAAGGTGCATGACCCCGACCACGCACATATTCTTTCCGGCATTCTGAAATGCCCCTGCTGTGGACGGAATCTGTACGGAAATGTCTCTAAGGCTCACAGCAAGGATAACAAAACTCGTTACTACTACTTCTGCAAGAGCATCAAGGGGCAGACTGGACACGAATGTTCTTTCCGGTTGAACATTGAACAGAACGAAATCAATCAGATGGTCGCATCCATCGTATCCGCTATGGTTCACGACCCACGCTTCGTAGATGCCATCAAAGAGAAAATCGGTTCCGCAGTCGATACCAGCGAGTTAGACCGTCAGGCCGATGCAATCAAAGTGCAGCTCCGCCAGCGACTCAGTACGAAATCTCGTCTGGAGCACCAGATGGACACACTGGACTTTAATGATTCCTATTATGACCGTAAGGCTTTGGATTTGCAACGGCGTTACGATGAGCAATATGAACTGATTGAGGACATGGAAACCCAGCTCGCTGAAATCTAGGGTCAGATTGATGACATTCATCAGGAGAAGATCACAGCTGACAACATCTATCACCTGCTTCTGGCCTTCGATGAAGTCTACAATGCCGCCACTGAGGTGGAGCAAAAGGAATTCATGCGCGCCTTCATCGAGCGCATTGATATTTTTCCGGAAAAACAGCCAAATGGCAACTGGATTCGGAACATTGTATTTGCCTTCCCTGTTCCCTATAATGGAAAAGAGATTCGAGAATTTCCCTTGGAATCGCAATCAACCGTTGAATGCGTACTCTTGATGTCAAAAGTCCAGTAATATAGTGCGGTGATTCGTTCAATATCGTTTTGACATCATTTTACAGTCTGAACCGTTTTCGTCCTTGGAAACAGGTCGAGGGCGGGTTCAGTGTAGAATTTGGATGTTACTCCCCTATAACGCAAAAAACGCCGTCAGCGTATCATGTGAAATCCATCACACGGTACGCTGGCGGCGTTTTCATTTTATCTGCTTATACAGCTTTCGGCGTGAGCCACTTTTCTAAGGAAGACGTCCGTTGCGTTTCACATAAAGAATCCTCCGGCCAACGAAAAAGCGTGAAGCTGATTTTTATGCCCTCATTATTCTCTATAAATAGCACTGCACCGCAGCTCTTGACGTTTCTCATCCAGAGAATACCGGATCGTAATCACACCATTTTCTGTCTCTACTTCTACCTGTTTTGCATGTTCAAACAACCTGCGCAGGCGGCGGTACTCGTCCCGCTGCGCATCCGTGTAGTGAGACGGCATATCCGAGGTAAGGAACACATTGCCCAGCAGTGCGTTGACTGTGGCAAGGGTGCGTTTTTGCTCTGCCGTCAGCTTGCAGTTTTCCTCCCGGAGGAAGAACACATCCGGGTCGCTGCCATAGGCACGGCCATTGAGCTGCCGCCGGAATACCGTGTTGTTGATGGCCTGCTTTGTGGACACCCGCTCCCGGTGGAACAGGCGCATATACCACACATCGTCCCAGTCCAAGCTCACGTCGCAACTGACACGGCAGTAGTCCACCAGCCCGAAAGCAGGCATCACCGGCACGCCGCAGCCGAGGATGGCTTTTTGTCCGCACCAACTGCGCAGCAGCTCCATGGCACGGCGCATCCGGGCGGCACGACTCTCGTGGGCGTTGCCAAAGGGGGCAGCGCCGTACAGAAAATCCAGCTTGACAAGGTCGAAACCCCAATCGTTCAGCACCCGGTCAAACACCCGGCGCAGATAGTCCAGCACCGCCGGGTTGTCGATATCCAGCGCATAGAAACTGCTCCAGTTGCTGCCGCAGCACCACGGTTTGCCGTCCACTTTCAGCAGCCAGTCCGGGTGCTGAAGGAAAAGGGCAGAGTCCTTTTCGCACACAAAGGGCGCAAGCCAGAGCCCGGCCTGAAAGCCAGAGGCGTGGATCTCCTGCACCATGCCTTTCAGCCCGTGGGGGAATTTCTGTGCATCCGTTTCCAGCCAGTCACCCACCTTCGGCTCCCAGCCATCGTCGATCTGAAACAGGTCTCCCGGGCAAAGCAGGCTGCGGCAGCCGGTCAGGTCCTCCCGGATGGTGTCCTCGGTAATGTCCTGATAGCGGTTGTACCAACTGGAATAGCCTGCCAGCTTCTTCTCCGTCCGGGGCTTGATGCCCATGGCCCGAAACCAACCGTCAAACACCTCGGCCTCGCTGCCCTCGGCAAAAAACAGGTCGAACAGGGCAAAGCTGCCGCCGGGATGCTCCACCCCGGCGCAGTCCCGCTCCAGCGTCAGCAGGGCTTTGCCGCTGTCGTACCGGAGGATGGTGTAGCCCGGGGTTTCGTCCAGCGATGCCACCAGCTGGAACCGCCCGCCCTTGCGGAAATAGCAGTAGGAAAAGCCGTGGCTTTGGCCGTTATGATGCCCGTAAGGTACAAAGTGATAATCGCCGTAGCGGTCAAAGGCGTATTTCTTGCGCAGAAAGCCGGGGATATGGTCGGTGCCGCGCAGCTTGCCATTCCGGTTTAGCTCCGGGCTGTATGTCCATGTCTGGTAGCCGTTCATGAACAGGCGCTCGTCTGCTTCCATCTTCCACGGCAGCTCGGCACGCACGGCTTTCAGCGTCCCGGCAGGCAGGTCAGTGGAAAGATGCACCGCACCGCAGCCCGGGTGCACCGGGGCATCGCCCTGCCGCACACCGCCTGTGGTCTCTGCGTACCAGTGCAGCGTTTCAGTCATGGTGCGTTTCCTCCCCGTGGAGCTGTGCGCTGATCTCGGCAGCGCGGGCATCCGTCAAAACGAACTTGCGGCGGAACAGCACCAGCGCACCTGCCAGCACCAGCATGGGCAGGACCGTCATCATCAGGCGCAGACCCAGCAGGGTGCCGGCGCTTTGTACTGCCACGGGGCCGGTTTCCTCTGTGTTGCCCACAAGACCGATGAGGTCCAGCCCGATGCCGGTCAGGAATACCGCCACACCGGAGGCAGCCTTGACCACAAAGGTCTGCATGGAGAAGATAACGCTCTCCTCCCGGCGTCCGGTCTTGAGCTGACCGTAATCCACACTGTTGGAAAGGAACAGGGTGGTCAGCACGGTCAGCATCCCGTTGCAGGCGAACACGACAACGCCCGGGATGCACAGCAGGGCAAGGCTATGGGAAAGGCCGGTCAGGCAGAATACCAGCAGCGTGCCGTAGCCGCACAGTGCCAGCACAAGGCTCAGGTGAAATACCTGCGTACTGCTGAACTTTTTGCGCAGCAAGGGGTAAAGCACCATCATGCCAAGAATCTGCGCCGCACCGCCCACGGTGGAAAACAGGGTGTAGGTGGCTTTCCAACCTGCACCACCAAGGTCGTACTTGAAAAAATAGATGATGAAATTGGAGGTAAGGTACAGTGCCGAGTTAATCAGCACGATGCTGCCCACCACTACCATAGCCTGATCGTTGCGGAACAGGGCGGAGAACATCTCTTTTACGGTGGCGGTCTTCATCTCACTGGGGGCGGTTTCTTTCATGGAAATGCAGCACACCAATTCGGTCACCACAAAGAGCACCGATACGATCAGCGCCACCCAGCGGAAGCCGGCGCGCTCGCTGTCGCCGCCAAGGATGCCCACCAGCAGCATGGTGAACATGGCGATAAGGGCAGAGCCAACGCCTGCACAGGTACGGCCCACCATGGAAAGGTTCTCCCGGTCTTTGGGCGTGCGGGTCACGGCGGGGATCATGGACCAGTATGGAATATCCATCATGGTATAAGTGACGCCCCACAGGATGTACACCACGCTGAAATAGACCATCAACGCCGCTTCGTCCAGCACAGGGGCGGCAAACAGAGCGTAGAGCACCAACGCATTGAGCAGCGTGCCGGAAAAGATCCACGGACGGAAACGTCCCCAGCGGGTGCGGGTCTTTGCCACCAGAACGCCCATAAAGGGGTCGTTGAAGGCATCGAAGAATCGGGCTGCCATGAGCACCAGTCCCACAAAGCTTGCCGAAAGTCCCAGCACATCCTGATAATAATACATGACGTAGGAAGCCGACAGGGCATACACCATATCCTTGCCCACGGCACCAATGCCGAACGCGGTTTTCTGTTTCAGGGTCAGTTCCATACAGCATCCTCCTTTTCAATGGTGAAGCGCAGCACAACGGGCTGGGTCTGCGGTGCAGAAACGGTCAACACGGCTTCTCCGGCAGTGCCCACGGTGCGCAGATAGGTGCCGGTCATGCCGCCCTCCGCCACAGCGGTCTGCGGGCCCACAAGGGCGGCGCTGCCCTCCACCGTAAACTGCACCGGGAACTGTGCATAGGGGGCTGGGGTGCCGTTTTCGTCCAGAATGCGCACCCGCACAGCCGCCATATCGTAGGTGTCCTGCTCCCGCAGGGTCGTCCGGCTGACTTTGACTTCCAAGTGCAGCTTTGCACTGGGGCAGAGGGTCACGCTGCGCACCACGTTGCCGTCCTGTACGGCATCGAACCGCCAGCGGGTGGCTTCGCCGCCCCAGTTGCCCACATATTTGCCGTAAAGGGCCACGCCGTCCGCAAAGGCCATTTTATAGCGCAGCATACACCAGCCGAATTTGACCTTGTAGGCCAGCGGCAGTCCTGCCAAGCCGTATTTCCCGGCAGCCAGCAGGCAGTCCCGCACAGCGGCTGCCTTGGAGGGAGAAAAGTGTTCCTGCGTTTCCAGCAGCTCGCCGATGGTATCGTCCATCACAAAGGGCGGATGCGGTAGGGCTGTCCACTCACTTTGGCGCAAGGCGGTGACGAACACATCGTTTTTGTAGAGCTTGACCTGCTGGGCATTGCTGAAAACGTAGGCCGTGCCCAGCTGCCCGGCGGGGTTATCGCCGATGTCCATGGAAGAGCTGACTGCCAGCACCGGGTCAGTATCGCCCTGACTGGCATAGACCGCAGCCGCCAGCTTCGGGTTGCGGAAGCTGTCCAGAACGCCGTGGTAGCAGATGCGGTCGCCGGAGCCGAAGTCCTTGTGGGTCTGGTAATCGAACATGCACCAGCCGAAGCACCCGGCGTGCTCCCCGCTGGCATAGGCTGCGTTCTGTACCCGGACGTGCCGCAGGGCGTGTTCCTGCCGGTGCGGGCCATCGTCAAAGGGCTTGGTGGGGTACATGTGGCCGTTGCACTCCGAGATGAGCAGCGCCTTGCCCATATCCGGAGTCACGTCCTTTTTGGGCTTTGCACCGGGCGTTACGCCGTTGTGAGAAAAATCGTTGTAGGCATAGACATCCTCCAGCAGATGGCTTTTTTCCAGATAGCGCACGCCGGAGGTAGCACGGCTGGGGTCCAGCTGATGGGCGATTTTGTTGGTGCGGGTATAGAAGGCATCGTCGTCCACGCTCTCGTTGATGCGCACGCCCCACAGGATGATGCTGGGGTGATTGCGGTTCTGCAAGAGCATCTCCTGCAGCATCTCGCAGGCGGCGTCCTTCCAGTTGTCGTCCCCGATGTGCTGCCAGCCCGGCAATTCAGTGAACACCAGCAGACCCCGCCGGTCGCACTCGTCCAGAAAATACTGGCTTTGGGGGTAGTGGCTGGTGCGCACGGCGGTGCAGTGCAGTTCCTCCTGCAAAATGCGGGCATCCTCCCGCTGCAAGCTTTCCGGTGCGGCATAGCCGATGTAAGGGTAGCTCTGGTGTCGGTTCAGACCCCGCAGAAAGGTCTTTTTGCCGTTGAGGTAGAAACCATCCGCCCGGAACTCTGCGGTGCGGAAGCCAAACGTCACCTGTTTGCGGTCGATGGGCTGCCCCGCTGCGTTCAAAAGCTCTGCAATGGCATGATGCAAAACCGGATGTTCTGTATCCCACGGCTGTGCATCCGGCACAGAAAGCTGCATCTTCCCGGTTTCTGCCACAGGTGCAGTCTGCTCTGCCAGCAAAGTGCCCTCAGCGGTCTCCAGCCGGATGCGGACAGCCACGGCTGCGGGCGTAAGCTCTGCTGTCCACTGCACCACAGCCTCCTGCAGGGTGGGCGTGTAGACGAACAAATCGGTCAGGCGGCTTTCTGCCGTAGCTTCCAACCAGACCTCCCGGTACAACCCGCCGTAGGTCAGGTAATCAATGACAAAACCAAAGGGTGGAATCGTTGGGTCTTCACGGGTGTCCAGCTGCACGGTCAGCAGGTTTTCACCCTCCCGGTCCACAAGGTCGGTAATCTCCACCGTAAAGCCGGTATAGCCACCCCGGTGCTGCCCGGCAACCCTGCCGTTGACCCGCACCACCGCCTGATGGGCAGCGCCGTCAAAGCGGACAAACAGTCGGGGCGCAGCCTGCACCGGCGGCACTCGGAACCGCTTCCGGTAGCCGCAGACCATCTCGTAATCAGCGGGGGTGGCATAGTGCAGCGGCACCTCCCGGCAGGTATGGGGCAGGCGGACGGCTTGTTGTTTTGGCACCGGCAGCCCCTTGCCAAAGGCCTCTGTCCAGTGTCGTGTGAACTCCCAGTCCTCACAAAAACTGTGTTTCATCGCGGCAGCACTCCTTCCAGTAAAATCGAGATCATTTCTTCCAGCACAGCCACATACTGCACCCCGCTTTCTGCCAGACTGCGGTCTGCCAGAAAACTCTCGATGGATGCGGTGATCATCTGCCGCAGCACCGGCAGGGATACCGGACGCATGACCCTCTCAGCCACAGCCTGCTCCAGCAGCGCCATGGTGGGCTCCCACCCGTTTTCCAACTGACTGCGCACCCGCGCCGCCACCACCGGGTATTTTTCATCCAGCTCCTTCATCTGCCGCAGGTCCAGCGCGGCATATTCTGCCGGCATGGCAATAATGACCGCCCGCAGCTTTTCCTGCAAAGTACCTCCGCCCGCCAGAATTTCCTGCTTGCAGCGGTGGATCTCTGCAAAGGCGTGGTCTACCATATCCAGTAAAAGCGCCTCCTTGGAGGGGTAAACGGTGTAGATGGTCTTTTTGCTGATGTGCAGCGGCTCTGCCACCTGCTGCATGGTGAAATGCAGCCCCTGTTGACGGAATAGCTGCATCGCCTGCGTGCGCACCAGCGCATCGAGCTTTCCCTGCATGAGCGTCCTCCTTGTGGAAACTGTATTTGCCTTTCCAGTTTCCATTCTAGTACGGAAACCAAGTTAAATCAAGCAGTTTCCGTATTTTCTGCGTTCTGACGAAGAACCCGAGAAGAATCACAGCAGAATGCCATATTTCAAAACGCGGCAGCCGGAATGGTATCCGTAAAGCTGCGCATAGTACTGTTTATGATCCGATAACAAAATTGATATTTCTACCTGTCAATGATAAGATCGTGACAAGACCATATTTCACTCGGAGGAACTTTACAATGGCAAAAAAGAAAGCTGCTGCCTACCGCCTTGCAAAACTGAGCCTTACACTGCGCGGCATCAGCCATAATCTTGGCGAGACCAACGATTCCCGCTTTGCCCACGCTCTGCACAAGGGACTGTATTTCGACTACATGATGGCAAACCCGCCTGTCTGATTTTCAGGCGGGCATTTTACTTTGCCAGGATTTTGAGAACTACGATAAACTGCCCCCGAAACAGCACGATCTAGCGCGCTGCTTCGGGGGCAGTCTGTTGTTTATTCAATTATAAAGTTACTGCTTTGCACTTTCCGGGGCGACCTCAAAGTCGATCTTGCCCAGATTGACGTCCGCACGCACGATGGTGATCATCATGGTATCGCCCAGATTCCAGTTCTTGCCGGAAACGGGATCAGAAAGGCGCACGCCCTCGGTAAGCATGGTGCCGGTGGCGGTCAGGCTGGAAGCAGGTACAAAGCCTTCCACGCCGTTTTCCAACTCGATGAACAGGCCGCGCTGGGTCACGCCGGAGATGCGGCCCTCGTAGCACTCGCCCAGATGGCGGCGTGCATACTCGGCCTTGTAGCAGTCCTCGGCCTTGCGCTCGATCTGCATGGCGATGACTTCGCGCTCGCTGGCCTGCTTGCTGACGTCCTCGGCAAACTCGCTGTAACGCAGGATCATGGTGTCCTTGTCCGTGCCCTTGAGCTGGGCGGTCATGATACGGTGGATAGCCAAGTCCGGGTAGCGGCGGATGGGGCTGGTGAAGTGGGCATAGTCCTGCAACACCAGACCGTAGTGTCCCTTGGGTTTTTCCTCGTACACAGCCTTGGACATGCAGCGCAGCATACCAACATTGATGATCTGCTCGTAGGCAGTGCCGCGCACGCCCTCCAGAATGGCGCTCAGCTCCTTGGGGGTGGGCACGTCCTTGGCAAAGTGGTCGTTGACGCCGCAGGCCTGCAGCAGGCCGTGCAGACGCTCCAGCTTTTCGGCGTTGGGCTCCTCGTGCACGCGGTACACAAAGGGGATCTGCTTCACCCGGGCAAAGTGGGCGGCGCACTGGTTGGCCAGCAGCATGAACTCCTCGATCATGGCCTCGCTCTCGCCGGAGGTGCGCTTTTTCACGTCGATGCAGTGACCATCCTCGTCCAGGATCAGCTTCACCTCGCCGCTCTCGATATCCATGCAGCCGCGCTCCTTGCGCAGACGGGCACGGTGGCCATACAGCTCCTTCATAGCAGGCAGCTGCGCCAGTACTTCATGGTACTTGCCGGTCAGTTCGTCATCGGTGCTGCCGGCCAGCAGGGCGTTGATCTCGGAGTACACGCCCTTGACCCGGCTGCGGATGACGGACTTGACAAAGCGGTAGTCGGTCAGATTGCCGTCCTTATCCAGCCGCATCAGGCAGGAGAAAGCCAGCCGCAGCACGCCCTCGTTCAGGCTGCAGATGCCGTTGGACAGCTGCTTGGGCAGCATGGGCACCACCTGATCGGCGTAGTAGACGCTGGTAGCGCGGTTAAAGGCCTCGTTGTCCAGCTCGGAGCCGGGCTTGACGTAGTTGGAAACATCCGCAATGTGCACGCCCAGCTCAAAGCCTCCGTCCGGAGTCTTGGTCAGGCTGATGGCATCGTCGATATCCTTGGTCTCGGCGCTGTCGATGGTAAAGATGGGCAGGGCGCGCAGATCCATGCGGCCCTCGCAGTCCGCAGCAGACACCTCGGCGTTGTCCAGCTTTTTGGCCTCGTCCCGCACCTTGTCCGGGAAGCGGTTGCGGATATCCTGCGCGTAGAGCAGTGCCTTTGCGCAGCGCTTGGCCTCATCGCAGCTGCCAAAGCGCATGGCAACGCCTACGCGGTGATCCTCCTGACGGTTGCCGCGCAGCAGAATCTCCACTGCAACCTTGTCGCCGTCCTTGGCACTACCTTCGCAGTCCCGCATGACCTGCATGGAGATGGCGGGGCAATCGTCCGGCACAAACTTCAGGCGGCCCTCCATGCGGTGCATGGTGCCCACCAGAGAATTTTTCTCTTCCAGAACAGCAAGGATCTCGCCTTCATCACTGCCCTCTACCCGGGGATGTGCAAACTTTTCCACCAGCACCTTGTCGCCGGGCATCGCGCCACGGGTGAACCGGCCGGGGATAAAGATATCGCTGGTGCCGTCCTCCAGCATGACAAAGGCAAAATTCTTGCCCAGCTTTACCACCTTGCACAGCAGTGCCTTATCGGCACGACCGCTGCGCACGGTGAAGAACACGCCCTGCCGCTGGCAGATGACAGCCTCGTGCACCAGCTGGTCCACAGCCTCCATCACCTTGCGGTCTGCACCGCGATCCCCGCCGAACTTATTCTTCAGATCCTTTACGGTGCACGGCTGATTCTGGATCGCGTGCTCAATTTTATCGCGCATTGCCATAAAATATTTTCTCCTTCACTTCCGTGGCCGTGCATCTCCTGCGGAGCACAGCCCTGCCTTGGGACGGGCACCTTTCCCTGTCCCCTCTTTGCGGCAGCCCGCAGAACCGGCTGCCCACACTTTTTTCTGCACAGAAAAACAGCCCCGTCCGTTCACGGGGCTGCAACGCTTTCTCAGCCTGCCAGACGGCCTGCAAACAGGCAGGCCAGGATAGCGACCACAAAGAACACCACGCCTGCAATGCGGGTGACCTTGGCCAGCATCTGGTCTGCCGGGGTCAGACGTGCATTGTTGGCACCGCCCATGCTGCCGTTGATGGCACCGGACAGACCCTGACCGTGGGTGTGCTGCATGAGGGTGAGGAAAACGATGACCAGCGAAGCCACCAGCAGAATGGCACCGCCAACAATTTCGATAACAGACATGAATCGTAACGCTCCTTTTATTTGTAAATACGGAAAACTACGCAAAAATACAACTATATAGTAACATAACAAAGCCAAAATTGCAAGTAGAATCCGCGCATTTATCCCGCCGCTTCCAGCGCGTTGCAGACCTGCGCAAAGATATCCGCACCGGAGTACGCGGTGTGGATTGCGCCGTCCTGCAATACCACAATGGTATAGCGGGGCTTTTCCGCTGGACAGAACCCTGCAAACCACAGGTTGCAGCGCTCGGCGCCCTCCGGGGTGAACTGCCCGGTCTGGGCGGTGCCGGTCTTACCGCCCGCCCCACCGGAAAGCCCGGCGGCATCCTGCGCGGTGCCCTGCTGCACCACCTGTACCAGCATGGTACGCAAAAGCGCTGCGCTCTGTGCCGGAATCACCCGCCGTCCCCGAGGGTGGCTGAGGTTCTCCACCGGCTGTCCTGTGGTCTCGTCCAGCGTGGCTTGCAGCACATAGGGAGCGCGGTATACGCCGTCCGCTGCAAAGGTGTTGAACAGCGCCGCCACCTGCATAGGTGTTGCCAGCAGGCTGCCCTGCCCAAAGCTGAAATTAGCCAGCTGGCCGCTTTGTGCTAATTCCTGCGGGGCGGGCAGCTGGCCAGCCTCGGCGGCAAGTCCTTCTGCCAGCGGCAGGCTCTGCCCAAAGCCGAAAACCTTGGCGGCGTCCAGCAGTTTTTCCGCGCCCAGCTGCTGGCCCAGACGGATAAAAAAGCCGTTGCAGCTTTTTTCCAGCGCAGCGGCAAGGTCAACCTGCCCGTGCGGCACCCCGCCCGCGCAGCGGAAGATCTGCCCATCCACCATCACCGCGCCGGTGCACTCGAAAACCGGCTGCAAGCCCGCTTCCAGTGCAGCCGCCGCCAGCACCGGCTTGAACACCGACCCCACCGCATAGCTTTGCAGCGCCCGGTTCAAAAAGGGGCTGTTCTCTGCCTGCAAGCTGTCGGCCAGATGCTCCGGGTCGTAGCCCGGCACACTGACACTGGCGCGCACCGCCGCTGTGGCGGTATCCAACACCAGAATGCAGCCGTTTGTCATGGTACTTGCTGCCACTGCCTCCACCGCCCGCTGCACCGGGCGGGAGATGGTCAGCTGCACGCCCAGCGCCCCGCTATCGGCTTGCAAAAGCTTGGGCGTCTCCCCGGTGCGCAGCGTACCCTGCGCCGTCACGGCGCAAACAAGACTGCTGTGCTCCCCTGTGCCGGAAAGTACAGCGTCCAGCGCCTTTTCCAGCCCGGCAGCGCCATGACCCGTGCCGTCCAGATAGCCCAGCAGGTGCTGACACAGCGGCACTGCGGCATACCGCCGGGCGGTGGGGTAACCGGTCAGGCCAAGACGAGTGGGGTCGCAGTTCACCTCCAGCAAAAACGGGGCGGCGCGGCTGCGGCTACGGTACAAAAGCGCCTGTCCGGCGGCATCGGTGCAGGCATACAGGCGGTCGTAATTGCCCTGCCCGGGAAAGCACACCACCTGCCAGCGCTCCTCAAGACCGGTGAGCAGCCGCCCCTGCGCATCATAAAAGTTGCCCCGCCGGGCGGGCAGCTGCAGGGTGACCGTGCTCTGCGCCGCCGCCCGTGCAGCATAGGCGGGGTGCAGCGCCAGCAGATACAACCGGCACAGCACCACCGCAAACCCCAGCAGCAAGGCGGCATACACCGCCAATACCCGTTTGCCGGACATGAAGCCACCACCTTTCCGTTGCTGTTAGGGTGGGCAGCAGAGGTGCGGGGTATACACAAAAAGAGGCGGAACCTCTCCGAAGAGAAGTTCCGCCTCTCTGGCGTATCTTATTAAGAAAGACTAGTACGGATTAGTACATGCCGCCCTTCCAAACCACACTTTTGGAGCCGAATCACGAATATCGGGAAACGTAGACTTTTGTAGAATTATCAAGGCCACAAGCCGATTTTTCCAGATTCTCCGTTTTTGCACGATCCACGCTTTTCTACGCAAATCTACGCTACTTACCGGGTGATTGGCGTAAGTTTTGGCGTAAGTTTCGGCGTAAGCAATTCCGCTTCATGCGTCGAAAATCACAGGTTGCCGGCGATCTGTTCAAAGGCTCTTTCAACCGATTCAAAGCTGCTGTGCGTGTAGACATCCAACGTCACACTGGCATTGGAGTGTCCCATCAGGTATTGCAGGCTTTTTACATCCAGCCCGGCCTGCTGAACATTGGTGCAGAAGGTGTGTCGCAGCACATGAGGTGTAATGCGCGGAACAGGTTTGCTGTACGCCTTCTCAAACTTTCCCTGCACGCCACGCATATAGTTTTCCAAGTGCATTGCCACCTTCGGCATCCCGGACTTATCCAGAAAGAGGAATCCGCTGCAACCATCCACCAGCGCTTCCACTTTCGTGGACGCTCTGGCTTTTACTACACGCCGCAACGCTGCACAAACGGTATCTGTCATGGGAACATTGCGGATACCGCTTTTTGTTTTCGGCGGTGTGACAAAGTAGGGCTTTTCAGCCGTCCGGCAAAGCTGCCGCCGCACATGGATGCAGTGCCGTTCAAAGTCGATATCTGCTCGTGTCAGGCCATACAACTCACTCACACGCAAGCCGGTTCCCATAAGAATGACGATATCATCATAATAGTTGCCGCCATAGTCTTGAACGAATTGCAGATATTTCTCCTGCTGCTCTCTGGTCAGTGCATCACGCACATAAGCGTCCTTCGGCACAACATCCGACAGCTTGAACTTGAATGGGTTCTTGCGGATAATGTCATCCTCTACCGCCATCTCAAACGCCGGTCTGACAACGCTTTGCAGGATTCCTATGGTGTTTTGCTTGAAACCGCTGTCATGCAGAAACACGAACCAGCCTTTCGCATCGGACAATTTTACCGTTTTAATGGCTTTTTGCCCGAAAGGGTCAGCATGAATCCGCTTGACCGCTGTGTTGTACGACCGAAGTGAATTGGGTTTCAATCCACGTTTCAGGTTCATATAGCGGTCAACCAGATCAGCCACCGTCATCTCTCCGGCGGCGTAGTCGATGCCGTCTGCCAGATCGCGCCACAGTTCTTCCTCTTTTTTCCGCAGCTCTGTCAGGGATTTAGCGTAAATACAACGCCGTTTCTTGTGGATATCGGTATAACGATAGTCGTAGGTGCCGTTTGCTCTCTGGCTTTCGCCATCCTTCAAAACACGGCCCTTGCTATCTTTGCGCTTTTCAGACATTTAGAAACTCCTTTCTGTGAAAAGCGCATATAGGGGTTAATTTTAGTATACCATACCGACCATGCGATTTCCACCGATATCGAATAGAAAAGACGTTGCATCATTCTCAAATAGAATACGCCTGCTCGATAAAGCAATCAAACAGACGGCGCTTGATCAAACGCTTGTTGCCCACCCAAAGGACAAATTTGCACTTATCCTCGTTGGTAATCTCGCGCAGTTTATTGATGCCAATGCCGGAGTATGCTGCAGCTTCCTCCAGCGTCAGGTTGCTCTTTTCCCAGATCGGAACTTGTCGGGACTTGGTCCCTCCATCTTGCTGATGCAAGACCGTTCCGTCGCTTAAAGTCCCCACTGGGGACTTCATTGCTTCGCAAACGCGAACTTCCTTCATAGGCAGACCTCCATATCCTTGTAACCGAACGCCTGTAACCGGGCAGGAAAATTATCTTTTTCTGCACGCAGGGCATCCGGTGGGCTTTATACTTTTTCTTATCTTTTTAAGGTTACATGGTTACAGAAAGAGGAAAACGCAGCAGTCGTGCGGTTTTTGCGCCGTAACTGGGGTGTAACCGAATCTGTAACCAGATGTGTAACCGGTGTCCATCAGAAGGGAAAGCCCAGCTGCTTGGCTTCCGCATCCGTTATTTCGGAGAAATCTTCAGCCCCGGTTTCGGGGCTGGTTACGCGTTCCCAGCCTTTCTGAACCCCGTACTTCGGGTAACGCTTGGCGGTCTTGTGCGCCTGCCAGCCTTGGATATCGCCGCGCGAAATTCCCGTATTCATGATCTCGCAGATAGCACGGGTCTCCCACTCTGCCGGGATATTGGTGTTGCCCAGTGCTTCCGCGTAAAGCTGCTTGGAACACACCCGGTCACCCGTGTAGTCCTCCAGAAAGGCATAGATCATGCCCGCCTGCGCGTCCTCCTGCATGAAGTCCTGTTGATGGGCTTGCAACGTTTTCTGCATGGCAGGGCTGAACGCCAGCTTGTAGTTGCCGCTGTTGTAGAGGATCATGGCTTCCGCCCAAAGCTGGTCGATATAGGCACGGGATTCAGCTTCGTTGTCCAGAACATGGACTTCGGCCAGTTCCGCATCCACCGGGATGGGGATGAAGCGGCGGTTGCCTGTGCGGTCACGGGGCAAAAAATCCTGCCGGTTGGTCGTGCCAGCAAAGACGCACTGGCGCAGACGGTCGGCAGGATGGGTCTCGTAGGGGACTTTATAGGTTTCCTTTTGCTTGCTGAGAAAGCTCTTGATCTCCTCAATGCTCTTGGCGTTGGCGGTGGCGATCATCTCCGACATTTCGATGATCCAGTGACCTTGCAGCTTGCGGTACACGTTGTCGTCGTCCAGCCGACGCAGGTCATCCGAGAACCACTCGTCCTTGACTGCCAGCAACCGGAAGAAAGTGGACTTCCCCGCACCCTGACCGCCCACCAGACAGAGCATGGTTTCAAATTTGCATCCCGGCTGGAACACTCGCTTGATGGCTCCCAGCAGGAAAATTTTCATGGCTTCGCAAGTGTACTCATCCTCCGCAGCACCGAGAAAGTGGTGCAGAACGTGGGGAATCCTCTTTGTGTCATCCCATTGCAGGCCGTTCAGGTAGTCCCGGATGGGATGGTAGCGGTTCTCGTTGGCAACGATGCGGATGGCGGATTCGATCTTCTTCTCGCTGGAAATACCGTATTTCTCCATTCTCCGCAGGATATACTTCATATCGGTATCGTTCAGGGTCTTGCCGGAGCGAGGCCAGCCCACAGGCTTTACGATGTCGATGCGCTCGCTCAACAGGTTTAGCCGGATGGCATCGGCAAGCACATGGTCGTTCTGCAAAATCGTGATACAGTTTTGGATCGTTCGCTGAATTTCGCCATTGGAGTGCTTGGTCAGCATTTCTTTCACATCGGTAACGGTTTGGGAAGCGCGTTCTTCGTTGACTTCTTTGTTCAATAAACATCACCTCGTACTATTATTGAAAGCGATTTTCTGACTTTTCCGCAGTTGAAAGTACAGATGGATTCCGCTGCGCCTGTTCTGCCTGCAAACGGCTCAACAGTTGCAGAACGGAATCCCGTGCTTTCTCCTTGACCTGTTCCTTGCCTTTCTGCCGGGCCTCCGGCTTCAGGAGCTTCTCCTGCAAGCGGGCAGCGGTGGTCTGCATGGTCTTGAGAAACTTGTCCAACACGGTATCCAACCGATGGGCTGCATATTCTCTCGTGGACTACGGAGCCTTTCTCTCCGGGGACAGCACCCACTTCTTCGTGTCCTCGATCATCCGCATATCCTCTTTCCGGGTCTCGGTGCGTACCACGTCCGTCACGACCTCCACCGCTTTGTCGTAGGCTACTGCTGAAACATCTTCTAGCAGGGTCTCCATCTCCGAAACTTTCAGGGTCAGTTCGTCCAGCTTGTTCTGCTGGGCGGCAAGCTGCTCCTTTTGCTTGGCAAGGATAAAGTCCTGCTTCTCCAGATATTTGCGGTTGCCGTATTCTGCTTCTTCCTCCAATTCCAGACCGTGCCGCTTGGCGATCTCGAACAGCATCTTCCGGCAGGCGGCATCAAAGGTGATCTTGCGGTTATTCCTGCGGCTGAGGGGCTTGTCCGGGTCGGGCAGGTCGAAACCCAACGCTTCCAGTGCCTTTTCCTGCTGAGGTGCCACCTCGCCGTACTTGTTCTCGCAGTCGAACACATGACGCTCATGGATGTGGGGAGTGCTTTCATCCAGATGCAGTGCCCAGTCCAGCAGGTGCACATGAGCACCAAACCGTTCATGAAATTCAGCAATGAACTCCGTTACCACCAGAACCAGATCTTCCACCGATGCGTGTTCGTCCAACGTTCCGAACTGGTAGATGGTTTCTTCCGGGCAGGTTTTCTTTCCGGCAAGCAAGTCCTCTATGGTTCGGTTGCGCTCGGTATGACGAATCTTTGCATTGCGAGCATTCTGGTTCTCCACAAAGTGAGAGTAGTGGATTTCATAGAACATCTTCTCCACATCGCTGAACGCAGCAGTCTGTCTATCCTTGTCGGATGCAGAACGGATGCCATGATAGCAGTCCCAGTAGATATTGCCCTTTGCTCGTTCCGAGTCAATGTGCTCGCTGTTGGGAAGGTTGAAACTGCGGTCATTGTGCTTGGGGTTATAGGTGCCGTGGGTTCCGGCTCGTCCATTGTGTCGTGTTAATTTCAGATAGACATCCCTCTTTTCCTGTATTTTTTGTGTACGGCCACTCGTGCGATCAAATCACAGGAGTGATACAATTCTTCTAAGCAACGGGTCTCGCATTTCAAGACCGTGTCTTGAAATCTTCTCTCGGAATCGAGAGGTAATCCTTTCGGAAAAGGATTTATGTGTTTGTTATACTGCAAAGAAAGTGGCCTACCGCTCCTTCCCTCAGTGGGAGATCATGGCGTTTGTCGCTTTCCGCTTAGAAGAGTTTGCTTTCGCTCTGCAAGAAAAGTATAGCAAAGAAACTCATACTCGAACAGGAACCGAGAGTTCCTAATTTTCGGTGAAAGTAGGAAGCATCGTTCCACTTTTTCGTAGCATCGTCACTCTTCAACTCCGGAAAAATTCTATATCATTGCGTAAGCTTCAAATAAATATCCCTCCGTTTCAACAGCTTGCCGGGAGAGTGCGCAGCAGCGGAGCTGCTGGATCTGCCGCCATTTTGCGCCAGATAATACCCAGTAGGATATGACGCACAGCATCATATCACTGGGG
>ENA-ORSS01000609-ORSS01000609.1-human-gut-metagenome-genome-assembly--contig:-NODE-609-length-42664-cov-12.418245_pt1 | contig 42664 bp, 38 predicted proteins | sample MGYA00241899_ERZ509162 | MGnify/ENA primary metagenome ERZ509162 (study PRJEB26280, sample SAMEA2338641) | human gut metagenome | biome: human gut; feature: human-associated habitat; material: faeces... | reverse complement strand
TATGACACTTTCATCCCTGTGGTCTGCAAAGTGTAGTGGGCTCTCCGAGGGGGAAACGGCTATATAGGGTGCGCTTCGGGCAAATCGCTGCGTACGTGCGTACCAATCTCTCGTACGCACGTACGCAGTAAAACGGCTAAAATCTCCTATATAGGGGTGTTCTTCTGGAAATCAATATGATATACTCAACTTAACCAACCATCAACTAATAGGAGGCGGTAATATTATGGGAAAAACTTTTGTGTGTAGCTTATGCCGTAATGGAATCATTGGCGGTGGTTTGTACATTGATGAACAGAGCATTACATATTCAACTCAAAAGCTCACAGTCAGTCCACTGTATCGCAACCTTGTATTGCCCATGAACGAGATAAGGGAGCTTTCATGGAGTCAGATGGTCGTTCCTGTTGCAGCAATTTCCATGAAAGATGGAGAATGTTATAAATTTATCATATATAACAAATCAGGATTTGAAAAGGCATATAAGCAATATAGCAACCACCAAGAATGAAATCACCTAGCAGGGTTTGGGGCAGGCACGCCCCAACAAGAAGCTGTCCCAAAAGGGCAAGAATTTTCAAGAATTGAAAATTTGTGGCCACGGGACGATTCTTGCCCTCCACCGCTGCGCTCAAAACGTATTTCCGAAAATTGTTTCCGAATTGTTAAGACACAAAAATAAGTAGAGAGTTCCGCTGCTCGTGTATGTTGATCGCCGTTTGACCCGAACGAAGTTCCTGCCCCTGTTTTGCAGCGGCGTTGGCCGGAAAGCCGGTATCACATTCGGACGGCTCATGAAATTTTCAAGGTACAGCTTCCCGGAAAAGAAAAAGACCGCCCACGCAGTACAGGCGAAGGATTTTGTCGGGTGAAACGGCGGCAAAACGATCGGGTGTGTTGTGGGGCGGTACGTTCTTTTGGGGGCAATCACTCACTGAAAGTGGTGGTTATCACGGTGAGAACCACCACTTTTCATAGCAAGCCAACTTTTCAATGCATCGGCAACATCGTTGGCTTGCATATCGCAAATATGAAGTTTCGGTTGAGCCAATTTCTTATCTTGCGATAATGTGATTTGTGACAAAGGGTATCATGGTTTGCAAGGTGCGTCAAGATGGTTTTGAGTATTTTATTGTGGTAAAGCAATAATAGTAGGACTTATAGAAAAAATTGGAAGCTTTCAGCATAGCGGACACTTCCATAAGTTTTTACCCATTCATACTGAAATTTCAAGTCTATGTTTCGGATAAAAAACTGTTCTGCTTTTCAACGTATATCTTCTGCCAGGGCACCGCCAGTGGCACGATATACAGCTGGCGTACAGCCGTAGCGCACCTGAAACTTTTTATAAAAGAAGTTCTGGTTGGAATAGCCACACTGGTTGGCGATCTGACTAATAGGTGCTTCGGTGGTCAACAGCAGGAAGGCGGCGCGGGACAGCCGCCCATCCGATACCAGATCCTTGAAGGCACTGCCGGTGCCCTCCTTGACCATGCGAGAAAGGTAATTGGGGTGGAAGCCAAAATGCGCTGCGATGCTTTCCAGTGTGCAGTCGATGCAGTGGTCATCCATGTATTGCAGCACTTCGGTGAGGTAGTTCTTGTTGGATTTGTGGTATTCGTGTTCCTGATTGCCCTGATAGCAGCGTGCCAGCTCGATGAAGATCAGGCTCATATAATTCTCCACCGCACCCGCCGTGCAGGTGGTAGGGTTCAGATATTCGCAGAACACACACTCAAACAGATCCCGGAAAATATACGACCGCTCCGTATGAAACAGCAGATAATGGTCGTGATCGTTGCGCTCGTTCAGCGCATTGGAAAGAAACCGCGGCACCGCTCCATTGGCGGCAAGCCGCTCGATGAAGCTTGCCTTGAAATAATTCTGCCCCATCAGGCAGTTGAGCAGGATGTCGTTTTCGCCGGTGGGCAACACCCGGTGCACCACATCCCGGTCCAGAATGGTCACATCGCCGGTGTGCATCTCAACCGTCTGGCCGTTGATCTCTTGCACGCAGGTGCCGGAGTACACATAGTTCATTTCAATGTAGTTGTGGCGGTGCAGCGGCACCATGCCAAAACGGGTCTGCTTGTTAAAGGCCAGATTGCCTCCCTCCAGCACGCGGGGCGCAATTTTTGGGGAGATCACACCATGCAGATTGGAGGCCGCCTGTTTTTTAGGGGACGGAAAAAACAGGCTCTCATCGCTGTTGTCCGCACCCGTCACAACAGTCGCTTCGCCCTCATACCGGAAATTTTTGAAATAGATCAGAGAATCCTCCGGGTGCTCCCGGTAGTGCAGTTCTTTTTCACTGAGGGGAAAGAGCATTTCCCGGAATGCCTCACGCGCCAGCATGGCAGATACCTCCCAAAAGGTTTGATTTTGTCAGTGAGTGTCTTAAACTTTGCCAGTATCGTTCGACGAAAAGTTTGATTTTGTCAGCACCGGAGTTTGCTTTTGAGATTGTGACACCGTGCCGGATACGGTACAATACAGGTACGATTTGGACACAAGCATACAATGAAATGCCAGCTGTGTCAAGTTTTTGTGCGTATTTTGGAAGATGTCAAAGAGAAGGAGAACAAGATCATGGCAAGAAAAGACTACGATCAATTTGCCGATGAGCTGATCGCGGCAGTCGGCGGCAAAGAGAACATTGTCAGTGTGACGAACTGCATGACCCGTCTGCGCTTTGTGCTGGCAGACGAGAGCATCGTCAAGGATGACGAGGTCAAAAAGATCAAAGGCGTGATGAGCGTTGTGCACGGTGCAGGACAGTACCAGATCCCCATCGGTACTTATGTCTCTGACCTGTGCCCCGTCGTCAAGGCAAAGCTGGGCCTGACGGAGGATGCCATGGCTGCCGGCAAGGCCAAGGCCGAAAGCATGCGTGTGGTCAAGAAGGACAGCTTCTTCAACAAGTTCTTCAAGGCCATTTCCGGCTGCATCCTGCCCATGATCGCACCCATGGCCGCCGGTGGTATCATCAAGGGCGTTCTGACCATCCTGACCACCTTCGGTGTGCTCACCAGTGACAACGGCATTTACCTGATCCTGTATGCAGCGGCCGATGCGTTGATGTACTTTATGCCCATCATCGTCGGTTTCTCGGCCGGCAAGTTCTTTGGCATGAATCCTTATACCGCTGCTGTCATCGGCGCAGCGATGCTGTACCCGAAGCTGGCTGCTTTCGTGGGCGCGGAGGAAACGCTTACCTTCTTCGGCCTCAAGGTCACGATGCTGGATTACTCCCAGACCCTGCTGCCCATCCTGCTGGCCGTCTTTGTGGCAAGCTGGATCGAAAAGGCTGCGAAAAAGATCATCCCGCAGATGCTGCAATTGATGTTCGTGCCGACTGTGGTGCTGGTCATCACGCTGCCGCTCACCCTGCTGGTGGTCGGCCCGGTCATGACAGGCGTTTCCAATGCTCTGGCTACCGGTGTCAACGCGCTGTACAATGCGGTGCCTGTGGTCTGCGGCGGTGTTCTGGGCGCGTTCTGGCAGCTGTTCGTCATGATGGGTGTCCATGCAGCCATGGGCCCCATCATCCTCAACAACCTTACCACCCTGGGTTACTGCCCGGTCAACGCCATCTTGGGCCTGACCGTCTGGGCACTGGCTGGTGTGGCTCTGGGCTACGCACTCAAGGTGAAGGATGGTGAGACCCGCGCAGCGGCATTCGGCACCATGGCTTCTGCGCTGTGCGGCATCACCGAGCCGGTCATCTATACCGTGGCCCTGACCAACTTCAAGCGGTTTATCTGCGCCTTCGTGGGTGGCGGCGTTGCCGGTGTCATCGGTGGTATCCTGGGCATCAAGTTCTACACCTGGGGCGGTGACGGCATCTTCCGTATCCCGTCCATGATCAACCCCGCAGGTCTGGATATCAGCTTCTGGGGCTTCCTGATCTGTGCAGCCATTGCCTTTGTGGTTTCTGCAATCGGCAGTTATGCTGTGACCAGCGCGGACGAAAAAGCGTAATATTTCCCGCATGGCACCTGCCTCTTGCAAAAGGGACGGGTGCTGTGCTATGTTCAGAGTGAGTGAAACGGAAGGAAAGGACCCGAGCATGAAAAGCGTTTGTGATGTCCTGCATGGACAGACCCCCAATGCCCTGTATCCCTTTTTGTGGGTGCATGGCGTAGAGAGTGAAGAAGAACTGCGCCGCGAGGTGCAGAAGATCCGCGAAAGCGGCATCGGCGGCTTCTGTGTGGAAGCCCGTCCGCACAAGGATTTCAACGGTCCGGGCTGGTTCCGGGATCTGGCCCTGCTGCTGGACGAAGCAAAGCGCACGGGTATGGAGATGTGGATCCTGGATGACAGCCACTTTCCCACCGGTTTTGCGGATGGTGCGGTCAAGCGGGAGCACCCGGAGCTGTGCAAAAAGTTTCTCTGCTGCAAAACGCTGGATTATGCCGGCCCGATGGAGAACATGACCGCTGTTCTCAAGTATGCCCTCCGCGACCCGCGTGACAAAATCCTGGCTGTGACCCTGAGCCGCAAAACCGCGTTTGAAACCATTGACCCGACCACAACCATCGACTTGACGGACAAAGTTTATACTTTTGAAGATGCCCGTACGGGGGAGATCATGCTTTCCTCCATGGGCCAGCCGCTGCCCGGCAACCCCAAGGAAGGTCCCTGCGTGGCCGTGGATTTTGACCTGCCGGATGGACAGTGGACTCTGAACGTCATCACTGTCAGCTACAAGGGCGGCGAGAAACAGACGGAAGGCTATCTGAACCCGCTGGATTCGGCGGCGACCAAGGTACTGCTGGATACCGTCTATGAGCCGATCTATGCCCACTTCGGGGAGGAGTTTGGCAAAACGCTGTGCGGGTTCTTCTCGGATGAGCCGCGGCTTGGCAACATCCACGGGGCGGAGGATGCCGCCATCGGCCACAACAGCGCCATGAACCTGCCCTGGCGGGATGGCATGGAGAACCTGCTGGCCGGAAAGCTGGCCGGAACGGCTCTGACAGACCGTGCTGCCGGGAACATCCGTGCGTTGCTGCCGCTGTTGTTCCTGCACAGCAGCGATGAGAGCGCTCATGTGGCACAGTATACCTATATGGATCTGGTCAGCCAGCTGTACAGCGACAACTTTGATGGTGTTCTGGCGGCCTGGTGCCATGCCCACCACTGCGAGCACATCGGCCATACCATCGAGGACAACAATGCCACGGCTCGTCTGGGCTATGGTGCAGGGCACTTCTACCGCGCCATGGCGCATCAGGATATGTCCGGTATCGATGTGGTCATCCAGCAACTGCTGCCCGGTATGGATGAGGGAATGTTCAAGGGCATGCACAGCCCCGGCTGGGACGGCGAGTTTTTTACCTATATGTTGGGCAAGCTGGGGGCAAGTCTGGCCCACTTGGACCCTGCCAAGAAAGGCCGTGCCATGTGTGAGCTGTTCGGTGCCTATGGCTGGGGCGAAGGCAACCGCCTGTGCAAGTGGCTGTCGGACTATATGCTGGTGCGCGGCATCAATCAGTTTGTGCCGCACGCCTTCAACGCGGCACCCTTCCCGGACCCGGACTGCCCGCCGCATTTCTATGCCCACGGCCATAATCCGCAATATCCGGAATTCCGGCAGGTAGCCAACTACCTCAACCGGATGTCCGCAGTGCTGTCTGGCACCCATGTGGCTCCGGTGGCGCTGCTGTATCAGGCCGAAGCCGAATGGAGCGGCGAGTTTATGCTCACCCAGAAACCAGCGGCCCGGCTGGCCCGCAATGGTATCGACTATGAGCTGGTGCCCTGTGAGGTGTTGAAAGCGGACACCGCGAAGGATGGTGCGCTGCACCTGAACGGCATGCAGTTCCGCGCGCTGGTCATCCCGTACGCCGAGGCGCTGCCTGTTGCACTGCTGGAGAATGTACAGCGCTATCTGGATGCTGGGGTCAAAGTTTATTTTGTGGGCGGTCTGCCCATTCGCTGCTGTGAAGGCGGTCCGGCACCGGTACTGGAACATGCGGTCGTCACCACGCTGGATGCGCTGGTGGAGACGCTTACGGCAGACAGTATCCCTGCGCTGCATCTGAGCGCAGCGGCACCATATCTGCGATACTACCACGCTCGGCAGGCAGACGGTGATGTCTACTTCTTCACGAATGAGGGCACGCAGCCGCTTTGCACCACTGTGACTGGTGCAAAGCCCGGTGCAGCCTTTGTATACGATGCCTTTGCCAACGTTGTGACGGCAGCACCGGATGCCTTTGCTCTGACACTGGCTCCTTATGAATCCCGCTGCATTCTGGTGCCGGATGACCCGACTGCATTGCAGGTGCAGGCGGTGGCGGCTCTGCCTGCCGGTGTTCCGGCGGACTGCATTCATTTGACAGCATGCACTGTTTCGCTGGCCGATGCCGACACTGGCTGCGCCGAATATGGTGCCCCGCTCCCGCTGGAAAAACTGCTCTCTCTGCACCGTCTGCCGGGCTGCATCGCGTTTGCAGGCCGGGCACGGTATGCATTCCGCTTTACGCTGAACGAAGCACAGGCCGCACGGCCCGCCGTGCTGGCCCTGACGGCACAGGAAGGTGCAATCGTCCGAGTGAACGGGACGGACTGCGGTGTACGGATCTGCCCTCCTTACCGCTATGCAATCTCCGGTTCCCTGCACACCGGGGAGAATTTGTTGGAAATCGAGGTGAACACCACCCTTGGCCGCCGGATGAATGATTTTCTGGGGCAGTATATGCCCACCGAGCCACAAGGCTTGAAGAGTGAAGTAACCATACAGCTGTTCTAAAAAACTATAATCAACGATGCCCTTTGTTACTGACAAGGGGCATCGCTTTGTTTTGGGTAGCTTGAGCGAGCGACAACCACCAGCTCTGCTGGTGGAGAAGAAAATGCTTTAGCTATAAGATTCGAGCGAAGCGAGATGACAAAGAAATTGTCATCTTAGAAGATGCACTTTATGATACTGCTCGTTAGAGCAGTAGGGCAAGTAATGCAGATGAAAGATGCTTGCTCGTGGCCCCTTGCAGGGGCTTTGCTAGTATTATGCCCTTCTAGGGCTTACTCAAGCCACCGGCTCAGCCGGTGGTTTTGACTGTGCGCGTTGAAAAGCAACCTTAAAATGTCAAATTCTTCCCACAGATTTTTCAACAGGATATTGCGGAGCAACTAAGGTTTGACGCATACGATCGTTCTGATTTTTTTCGTAGAAAAGGATGCGTTTTCAGTTTGTCTCGTTATAATTTGGAAAAGGACTTCTTCGGGTCAGAAGCCAGACAGAAAAGGTGGAATTTGATGCTGTTCTTGTCGTTTCTGTTTCATAACACTTTCAGAATGCGACTAAAAAATGAGACAGGCCAGCCTCTTTTCGGGCCGTCTATCTCATTTTTTTGGAAAAACTGTTTTACAACAATCGCGCGATATCAGAGATGATCCAGAAAATCAGGAGAGATCCTCGCCATTGGAGGCGATGACTTTCTTATACCAGTAGAAGCTGTCCTTCTTCTCCCGGCTCAGGTCGCCGGTGCCGTCATCAAATTTGTTGACGTAGATAAAGCCATAGCGCTTTGCCATCTCACCTGTGGACGCAGACACCAGGTCGATGCAGCCCCAGGGGGTGTAACCCATCAGATCCACGCCGTCCTTCACGGCCTCGGCCATCTGCTCGATGTGCTGGCGCAGGTAGTCGATGCGGTAGCTGTCGTGGATCTTGCCGTCCTCGCTCTTCACATCGTAAGCGCCCAGGCCGTTTTCCACTACCATCATGGGCAGATGATAGCGATCGTAGATCTCGTTCAGGGTGTAGCGCAGGCCAATGGGGTCGATCTGCCAGCCCCAGTCGCTGGCTTTCAGGTAGGGGTTCTTCTTGCCGGTGGCGATATTACCGCCCACGTCCTCGGCGTCCTTGTGGGTGGTGACGCAGTTGGACATGTAGTAGCTGAAGGTGTAGAAGTCCACGGTGCCGGCCTTCAGGATGGCGGCATCCTCCGGCTCCTGATGGATGGTGATGTTGTGCTCGGCGAAGAAACGCTTCATATAATAGGGATACTCACCGCGCACATGCATATCGGAACAGAACCAGTTCATGATCTGCATCTGCTTCTGGTTGGCCACCACGTCGGCGGGGTCACAGGTCATGGGATAGCTGGTGATGGAGCAGATCATGCAGCCCATCTTGAACTGGGGGTAGTTGTCGTGGGCATACTTGACAGCCCTGGCGCTGGCCACGAACATGTTGTGCAGGGCCTGGAAGCGTGCCTGCTCGTCGTTTGGCACATCGGCGGTGGAACCCTCGTATCCCTGGATGGTGCCGGTGTTCAGGATGCCGCCTATGGGCATGGTGCCGGTGTTGATCTCGTTGAAGGTGAGCCAGTACTTGACTTTGTCCTTGTAGCGCTCGAAGATGGTTTTGCAGTAGTTCATGTAGAAGTCGATTAGCTCGCGGCTGGCCCAGCCGTTGTACCTTTCCACCAGAGCGTAGGGCAGCTCGCAGTGGCTGATGGTGACCAGCGGCTCGATGCCGTGCTTCTTGCAGCAGTCAAAAACGCGGTCGTAAAATTCCAGGCCCTTCTCGTTGGGCTCGCTCTCCATGCCAGTGGGGAAGATGCGGGTCCAGTTGATGGAGGTGCGGAAGGTCTTGAAGCCCATCTCCGCAAACAGAGCAATGTCCTCTTCGTAGTGGTGGTAGAAGTCGATGGCTTCATGACTGGGGTACAGGCGGTCCGGGTGGATGTGGGTGGTCACCCACTTCGGGCTGGTGTGGGAGCCGTTGGTACACATATCCGGTACGCTGGGGCCTTTGCCGTCCACGTCCCAGGCACCCTCGAACTGGTTGGCTGCACATGCACCGCCCCACAGGAAATCATCGCGGAAAACACTCATAATCTCTTATTCTCCTTCTTATCGATCAATCGTTTCTTGTTCTTGAAAGGCTCATCACTGTAATTAAGAAAATCAGTCGAGGAACTCCTCGTTCAGGGTCACGCCAAAGTCGCGGGCGATGGCGCGCAGGTCATCATCGGTGATGGTCTGACGGATGAGGCCGCCGCTCATGCTCAGCACCTTGACATAGATCTCGGCACTCTTCTCGATGGTGTGAGCCAGACCAAAGGCGATGTCAAAATCCGGGCCGGAAACGAACAGGCCGTGCTGTGCCCAAATGGCTGCCTGATATTTCTTCATCAGTTCGCTGGTGGCCATGGCGATGTCTGCACCGCCGGGCACCATCCAGGGGCAGACGCCCACACCTTCCGGGAAGACCACCGGGCACTCGGTGGCGCTCTGCCACAAAGCACGGGAGAAGTCGCGGTCGGTCAGGGGCAGAATGTAGGTCAGAGCGATGACATTGGTGGCATGGCAATGGTAGATGACGCGGTTTGCGCCGTTCGTGGCCGCCTTGCGGACGCTGTGGTTCATGAAGTGGCTGGGGAACTCGGAAGTGGGCTTTGCGCCGCCTTCCAGGCCCCAGACGATGCGCCAGCTGTCGCCCTTGTCGTTGATCTCCACGATGCCGATGCTGTGGATGGGGTCCGGCTCCACATTGCGGAAGAACTTGCCGGAACCGGTGGTGATGAAATACTCCCCGGCCAGGTTGTCGGCCTGCACGCCCATGTTGACCCATTCACCGGGCTGTGCATTGAAGAAGGGACGGCACTCGGCCACTTCCTCTTCCTTCATACGGTAGGTCAGGTTGCCGCCGTTGCGCTCGTGCCAGCCCTGCAGCCAGCCGTCGTTGCACATGCGGATGTAGCCCTTGACGATTGCAATATCCAGAATGCCCATGATAAAATACCTCTCTTTTCTCTCAGCTTATCGGGTGATGACGTCCACCGGAATATTGAAGATCTTTGCCACCTTCAGGATGGTATCGATGTGGCGGCCGGTGGCAGCAGCCATGTGATGGGTGGGGCCTGCCTCGCTCCAGCGGTTGCAGAACTCCCGTGCCCCGTAGGTAAAGCGGGTGCGCATGTTGGTGTCACCAAAGGTGAAGATGGGGCCAGGCTCGTTGACGCCCTCGGCCACCACGAACTTGAAGTGACCGTCCTTGTCCTGCGTGATGCCCAGATAGGTCACGGGGCCAAGGTGCGGATAGAACTGGGTCAGATAGCCGCCGCCGGTCTTGCCGTGGAACACCGGCACGATCTTCATGGTGGGCTTCTTCTCGGAAATGTCGGCATCGCCGGAACCGGAATGGCCGATGATGCAGATATCCTCGTCAAAGTCGATGGAGTACATCTCACTCAGCTGGCCGCAGCCTGCAATGGTCTTGAGGATGGACATGGCCATAGCCACCTTGATGTCACCCTCCACGGCACAGGCAACGCCCTGCTTGATAAGCATGGAGAAGGCCGGGATCAGCATGCTGTCCAGCACACCGGCCTTGCCCTTGGCAAAACCATCGTAATGCGACGCGATGAAGGCGATCTTCTCGTCCTTGACCCACTGCTCAAAGGCGACGACATACTTTGCCATCTCCCAGACCTTTTCCACCGTGCCGCCGCCTTCGATATCGAAGGTATTCAGGATATCCTCTGCCTTGGCACGGATGGCAGCTTCATCGGTGATGTTGTCGGCGATGGCCCACATCTTTTCCCAGTCGAACTGCTTGGTATACAGCCACATCCGGTTGTAGAGATTCGTTTCGTCGATGTACAGGTCCATCATACCGGGATACGGGCGGCCGATCTGGGCCAGATTGGTGTCGCGGAAACGGCGGCGCACCTGAGCCGCACGGCACCAGTCCTCGATCTCGGCCTGCACCTGCGGGTCGCCGCCTTCTACCACACCGGTGATGACGGCATGACGCTTGCCGGCACGCTCCAGATCGGCCACCATCTCGCCCACGGCACCGCAGGCGTACAATTCACCCAGCCAGGTGGGCGTATCGGTGTTGGCGTAGTCCGGGGCTTTCTTCTTCTGGACGTTCACCAGCACGACCGGGACATCCAGATCCCGCACAGCAGGCAGCATGTTGTAGGAAGTGGCGTAGGTCAGCAGCTGCAGGATCACCAGGTCCACATCTGCAGCGCGAAACTTATCACCCGCCGCCATGGACAGCTCTTTGGTGGTGACGATGCCGCCGTCGATGACCTCCACGGTGTCCGGGATGGTCTTTTTGAAGGCAGCGTACTGCTGCTCAAATTCGGGCACGAGGGTCGGGAACTGGGGCAGGTAGGCACCCAGCGCAATGGCGAACACGCCAACGTGGGCTTTGGTTTCAACCAGCATAATTTGTCCTCCTTAGTGGATGTTCATCTGTATTTTCAGGTTGCCGATGGCGGTCGCCTCAATGGGCAGGGCCACGACCTGTTTTCCGGTATAATGGGCGGTCAGCTCGTTCAGGGTGGCATTCTTGGCGCCGCCGCCTGCAATGTAGAGCTTGTCCCAGTGCTGCCCGGTGACGGCTTCCATCTCACGGTAGGCTTCGCCGTAGCAGTACGCCAGCGAATGATAGATGCAGTTGATGAGGTCAGCGTCCGTGGCAGGCGGTGCACCGGTCTCAGCAAGGGCAGCTCTGATTTCCGCGCTCATATCCTGCGGAGCCGAGAAACGCGCATCGTTCACATCAAAAATGCGGGTGTAGGTGCTGGCCTTTGCCAGCTCCACCATCTCCGCAAAGGAGATGCCCAGCTGCTTCTGCACGCACTGGATGATCCACAAGCCCATGATGTTTTTCAGATAGCGGATGTAGCCCACGCCGCCTTCATTTGTGAAATTTGCTTTGCAGCTTTCTGGAGTGGTGACCGGCTGTGCCAGTTTGACACCCAACAGGCTCCAGGTGCCGGAAGAAAGGAACGGTGCCTCCCCCTGCTCCATCGGGATGCCCTCCACCGCGCTGGCAGTGTCGTGGGTGGCACACAGCACCACGTTGGTCTGCCCGCCCACCTCGGAGGCGATCTCCGGCTTCAGCGGACCCAGCACCGTGCCGGGTGCGGTCAGCGGCGGGAACATGGTTTCCGGCAAGCCCAGCGCAGAGAGGATCTCCGGGTCGTATTCTCTGATCTGGGCGTTGACAAGGCCGGTGGAGGTGGCGTTGGTGTACTCACGGGCCTTGACGCCGCAGAGTTTCCAGAGTAGATATTCCGGAATCATCAGGAAATCGTCTGCCTGCGCCAGCCGCCCGGCTTTTTTGTCCGCATACAGCTGATACACCGTGTTGAATGGCTGAAACTGGATGCCGGTGCGCTCGTAGAGCTTCTCAAACGGGAGGATGCCGTGCACCTCATCCAGAACGGCCTGTGTCCGGCCGTCGCGGTAAGCATAGACCGGATAAAGGGGCTGTTCCTTTTTCAAAAGTACGTAGTCCACCGCCCAGGTGTCGATGGACAGGCTTTTGATGGCGGGGTACTTTGCAAAAGCCGCTTTGACGCCCTGTTTCACGTTGGCAAACAGGCTGTCGATGTCCCATTCCAGGTGGCCGTCCACCCGCCGGACACTGTTCGGGAAGCGGTAGACTTCCTCGGTCTGCAAGGTCCCGTCCTCCATCCAGCCGATGATATGCCGCCCGGACGATGCGCCGATGTCGATGGCGAGAAATTTTTCGTGCATAGTGCGCCTCCTTCTGTCTCTTTCCGGTACCAGTATAGCGGCCCGGAAAGGCGGATTCCATCCGCAAAGGTGACGCATTCTTTGTGAAAAGTCCACTCTTGCATCACAGGGTAAAAGCCGCTATACTGGAAGCAGAAAGGCGGGAGAAAAATGCTGACTTACAACATGGATGTGACCCCGGAAAGCATCTGGAAGCGCACGACGCTCAGCGAAGCGGAGCGTGCACAGTCCTATTCCTGCACCGAGGCGGGGCTATTCTATGCACAACAGCGGTTCTCCACCGCCCGCACCGATAAAGAAAGCTATATCCTGTTCTACACCCTCCGGGGTGCCGGTCTCATCGAGCAGGATGGGAACCATGTCGTGCTGGAGACCGGGCAGGCACTGCTGCTCAACTGCCGCACGGCACAGAGCTACTGCACCGCACCGGGGCAGAGCTGCTGGCACCACTACTGGGTGCATCTGGACGGTGCCGGTGTTGCGGCCATGGAGCCGCTGCTTCTGCCGGACAAAAAACTGACCCCGGTCCAATTGACCGGGGTCAGGATGCAGGAATTGTTTGAACTTGTTCTGGAGCAGATGGAGCTTGGCACGGTGGACAGCATGGTGCAGACAGGTCTTGCCCTGCACGAGATGCTTGCCCTCTGTGCACAGAGCCTGTTTGCGCAGGCGGAGATGACCACCAACCGCCAGCTGATCCTGCAGGCGGCAGAGACCCTGCGCAAGAACTACCGGCAGGAACTTTCCCTTGCCGATCTGCTGTCAAGTGCGCACATGAGCAAGAGTTATTTTCTGCGCCTGTTCCGGCGGTACATGGGCACAACGCCGTACAATTATCTGGTCAACTTCCGCATCACACAGGCAAAAGAGCTGCTGGTGCTCACCGACCACAGCATCAGTGAGATCGCACAGGAAGCAGGCTTCGGGGATGCCAGTAACTTCTCCACCCGCTTTGCCAAGGCCACCGGCCAGAGCCCGATGCAGTATCGGAAGAGCACATTAAAGAGCAAAGAATCCAAGTAAAAACACAGCTTGCATTCCCTTGCAAAATATGGTATATACATTATACGAAGAACAGCCTTGAATAAACGTACATTCGTTCAATGATGTGTAAAAGTGAGGTGCTTTCCATGAATGCTGTGATCTACGCTCGCTATTCCAGTGACAACCAGCGTGAAGAATCCATTGAGGGCCAGATTCGGGAATGCACAGCATATGCTGAAAGAAACGGCATTACAGTGGTCAGGCACTATATCGACCGTGCACTTTCTGCCAAAACAGACAATCGACCGGATTTTCAACAGATGATTCGGGACAGCAATAAAAAGTTGTTTGAAATCGTTTTGGTTTGGAAATTTGACCGTTTCGCTCGGAATCGCTTTGACAGTGCAAACTACAAGATGATTCTGAAAAAGAACAATGTCCATCTGATATCGGTCATGGAGCCGATTGCAGAAGGCTCGCAGGGCATTCTGGTGGAGACGCTGCTGGAGGGTATGGCAGAATACTATTCGGCGGAACTTTCCGAAAAAGTCATTCGTGGCCAGACCGAAAATGCGCTGAAAGGCAAATGCACAGGCGGCACAGGAACGATTGGCTATAAAATCGACGCAGATAAGTTCTATCGCATCGACCCGCTGATTTCACCGCTTGTATTGGAGGCTTTTCAGCGGTACGACAACGGTGAAAAAATCGTTGAGATCATGAACTACCTCAACGAAAAAGGGGTTCGTAATATGCTGGGTGGAAAGCTGACGTGCAGCAGCATGAACACCATGTTAAAGAACCGCCGCTATATTGGAGAACTTTCTTTCCGGGATACCGTTGTCCCGGATGCAATTCCAGCCATCGTTCCCAAGGATTTGTTTGACCGTGTGCAAAAACGTATGGAGAAAAACAAACGTGCTCCGGCTCGCGGAAAGGCAGATGAGGAATATTTGTTGACCACAAAGCTGTTCTGCGGTAAGTGCGGGGCATTGATGTTCGGCGAGAGCGGAACAAGTGCTACCGGGCGAACCTACTATTATTATAAATGTGCCACTGCCAAAAAGAAGAAAGGCTGTAACAAGAAAACCGTACAGAAGGAGTGGTTGGAAAATCTGGTCGTTCAGGAGACGATGAAGCTGATTCAGGATGATGCAGTGATTGAACGAATCGTTCAGCTGGTCATGGATTTCCAAAATCAGGAGAATACCGCGATCCCTCTGCTGGAAAAACAGCTCCGGGAAGTGGACCGAAAACTGGACAACCTGATGAAAGCAATCGAGGAAGGCTTGTTCACACGGACGACCAAAGAGCGTTTGGATGCGCTGGAAGCGCAAAAGGATGAACTGACCGCCAAAATTGCTGACGAAAAGCTAAGAAAGCCTTCCTTTAATGCTGACTTCATCCGATTCTGGTTGATGAAATTCAGAAAGTTCGATGTATCGCAGCAAAAGCAGCGCAAGGCACTGATTGAGATCTTTGTGAACGCCATTTTCCTCTACGATGACAGAATGCTGATCACGTTCAATTATAAAGACGGCTCTCAAACCGTCCGCTTCGAGGATACTTTGGCTGCCGATGAATTGGCAGGAAATAGTTCGGATTTGTCCAGCTCTGCTCGACCACAAGAAAAGCCACGATAAACCGTTTACAAATGCGGTTTTGTCGTGGCTTTATTTGTTGTTTGCTTCTTAAAATTCAGTTGGAATGTGCCTTATTTATGCCTTATAACTCGAAAAATGCCTTTTCGGGGCACCTTGAGCGTCCCGAAAAAAGAAAAACACCCGGCGGAATCATCCCGCAGCGGACGCGGTCAGTTCCAACGAGTGAATTTTAATCGTGCTTCTGTTCTCCCAGTATCAGTATACCATAAAATGTCGTGTGTATCCATTGACAGGACATACAAGGTTAAACCGTGAACTTTGTGCACTTTTTACACTGTTCAACAAGTGTAAAAAGTGCTATAATGATTATGGGGAAGTATACGCTTTGAGCAACACCCCCACCGGAAAAGAGGTTGAATATGCTGTCTGACGCGAAGAAAAAGGCAAATGCCAAGTGGGACAAAGCCCACATGATGATTTTAGGCTGCAAAGTGCGCAAGGATTTTGCGGCCCAGTTCCGGGAAGCCTGTACAGCGGCAGGAACCACACCCAACGCTGTTTTGAAACAGGCAGCGGAACAGTTTTTGAAAGAACACTCGGTATCAGAGGGAGAACCCGCCGGGGAGGAGTGCGCCTGATGGAATTGACAATAGAGAATCTGCGCACACTATCCCGCAGCGGACAAATCTTCCTGACCGCTCATTCACAGGCCCGGCTTTATGAGCGTGGAATCCTGCTGGCTGATATTCGGCAAGCCATCCAGAGCGGCGAGATCATCGAATACCGTCCGGATGATTATCGGTGTCCATCCTGTTTGGTGCTGGGTGTCAATCTGGCGGGCCGCTGGCTCCATGTAGTATGCGGCATCCATGAGGATGCACTGTGGATCCTGACAGCTTACTGGCCCGATCTGGACCATTGGAACGAAACCTTTACCCAGAGAAGAAAGAAAGGGGAATGAACATGACTTGCTTTTTCTGCAAGGGCGAAATGAAGCCCAGTACAACCATTCACACCGTACAGCTGAAGAACTGCGTTGTAGTCATCAAAAACGTGCCCTGCCTGAAATGCGAACAGTGCGGCGAGGTCGTTCTGTCTGCTGATACCGTAGAGAAGATTGAACACATCCTGCAGACGGTGGAAAAGGCCGTGGCAGAGATCACCGTGGTGAATTACCCGGATTGCGCAGCATGACCCCCGGCGGATAGAACCAGAACAACAAAGAGGTCAAGACCTGATAAGATGGGCCTTGACCTCTTTTTCTGCTATCTGTGGGTAAGTCGGGCTGATCTGCTGGAATTCCGAGCAAGTCCGGCTCTTTCCAAAAAATACTTGCGCATGCGGGAGCGGAAAATCTATCCCCTTCCCTCGGTCGCCCGGCTCTATCCGTTTTCAGCGAGTAGGGGGACCCCGCCAGGGTGAACAGCTTGCATCCAGCGGATGCAGATCAAAGGGTTTGGGATGCTGCCCCAACAAGGCCGCTTTGTATAAACAAAGACATTGCTTGCAAGGCTTTGTGCGTACAAAAGCACTGCTTGCTGCTCCTAGGCCCTCTGCAAGAGCACACGACTTTCACCGAAAGTCTAGTGTGTTACACCTCGCCGGGTAGGGTGTATTGTGCAGAATGACGGACATTCACGCGCGCGCACAGGCGCACGAGGCTGGCGGGATTGTCAGGGGACACCACGAATAAGGCCCAAGAGCAAAGCCGTTATTTTTCGGGGCCGGGGGTGCTGTTTTTTCATCAGCCCGCCGGGTGCAGAGTGGACGTTTCTTTCTGGCTCTCCTGAATGATTTTCTGGGCTTCAGCTGCGGGATTAGGGCTTTTAAGAACTCTCTTGACCGGCTCCCAAAGCTCTGGATGCTGCTTCAATAAATCCATGAACTCGTCATCAGTCATATTGTGACCGCTTGCAGAAGATACTTTATCGTCATCATCCCATGTACAGGTATAGTTTCTCTTATCCTCGAAGTAGGAGTTTATGCTTGCATCAAAGCTGTCTGCAAGATCATCCAGCTGCCGATGAATGGCATAAACTCCAGGGAAGAGCTCTTCAGGTTCGTTATCGCCCTTTTCCAGCGCTGTATACATGGCACTGATATTTTGAGAAATGCCGCGAAGGATGAAAAGGTCGGCTTGAATATCGGCGAGAACTTTATATGCTTTACTCATAAATTTAACCTCCATTTGTTGTGATGCGTTCTGATGTAGCACTACTGTTCAATTGCCCCGCCGGGCTGCTTTGTTCAGGTGTCCACAGTGGACACTTTTCAGTGCGGCATATAATCATGCAGCAGATGATAGACCGTATACAGGATAAATATCGGAATACTGTCATTCTTCAGTGCCTGACGGATGCAGGCTGCATATTCTTCCGGCGATGCTTCATACATCCGTGTAGTGCGTCTAATCGGCTTGTTCGGGTCAATATCTTTCATAACGCTCACCTCCTTTCCTCAATCTCAAGAAAGCGCTGACACTCTTTGTCAAAGGCAATCGGAAGAATGCCGATGCGTCCTTCTTTGTTTTTGTCCAAGCTGGCCCGGTACTGTTCTCCATCGTCAGACAGTAGCAAAATTGCGTCTGCGTCCTGTTCCAGCTGGCCGGATTCTTTCAGATCAGCGGTGGACGGTGCAGCATGCGCCGCGTTGCGGTTCAGCTGAGCCAACGCAACCACAAGGATGCCAGTGGTCTGTGCCAGCTCATGCAAGGCGATGGAAATTCCCGTGATGGCTTGATAGCGGTCTTTTGCCTTGCCATCTGCCAGCAGTTGCAGATAGTCGATAAAAACAACCTGTGCTTTCATCCTCTGGGCCTGTGCCTTTACCCATCCTACGCCCCGGCCAGATGCAGAGCGGATATATAGCGGCAGTTTATGCAGCTCTGCAAGACGGTCAAGCTCTAACTGTGGCACAGTCTTGGCTTTTACGTCCGCCAATGGAACAGCCAGACGGTTCGCAATGATACGGTTGGTGAGCGTTTTGGGGTCGGTCTCCAGCGAGAAATAGCACACTCGGAAGCCCCGCCGGGCCTGTTCACAGGCGATCTGCAAGGATAAAGCAGTTTTACCAGCAGATGGTCGGCCTCCGATGATGAACAGATTACCGGGTGACAGATGCAAGAACTTGTCCACCACAGAAACCCCAGTGAGAATATACTGCGGTTCATTGTCCTTATCCCGAATGTACGCTTCTGTCAGCTCTCCAATGGATTGAAAATCCGGGCTGTTCTTGCCGATCGTCAAGGTTTCCCCCATCTGGCTATACAATTCCGGCAGATCATCAAAAGCAGCATTTGCAGATTGCAGGGCGATGGATTGGAAACGGTTCAAGGCCGCCTGCTCCTGCACGATACGCACCCATGCTTCCACGTTGGAACGTGTTGGCCGGACACATTCGGCAGAGTATTCATCAACGCACCCCATAATTGCAGTTTTCAGAGCTGGATACCGTGTGCAGAGCTGAACCGTATCTAGTGTTCCGGTAGCTGCCCAAGAGCCTGACATGGCAGCAAACACAGGTTGCAAATCCGGTTTGAACTGTTCAATTTCCAGCACAGGCAAAACATCTGGTGCGCGTTCTGGTTGTACAAGCACGGTTCCGAGTAAAACTTCCTGTGTGTTCAATGCAGTACCTCCAACTTCTTTTCCGGCGGCTGTGCAGCCTTTTTCCGGGCATCCCGCCGGGCTTCTACATCGCTCAGAGTGCGCACCCCATCAGCCTGCCAGCCCTTCAAAATACCATCAACATACCGCCACTTGCGCACATTGTTCTCTGCGGCTTCGTCAAATGCCTTGCAAATAAGCTCAGTCGAATAGACTTCCTGCCACCTTTTGAGCTTGTCCAGAGCAGAGCGCGGGAACGTTCCCAAAGTCTTTTCATAGTGCTGTACAATTTCGGAAAGAGCTGTATCAAGGCGGGAAGCAGCGGCAGCGGTGGTAGCTTTATCTACTACTGCTCTATTCTCTTCTATTCTATACTGGGTTGTCACTTGGTTGCCAGTTGATATACCAATGGTTGACGGTTGGTTGTCATCCGCCAAAACATAGCGTTTGTTCGCTGTTTCTTTAAGCATTGAAAGCTCGTCTTGGAATATCGTTGATTTGTAGCGGTCACCCCGGAGATAATTGTTCACTTTCCAATCGCTTATCACGATCACCCCGGAACGGAATGTGATAATATAGCCAGATTCTACAAGTACATTCAAATCACTCTCGCAGCATCCGGTAACTCTCATGATAGAATGTGGATTCGATACAAAACCATCATCATCGCCCCGCATCCCCAAATGAAAATATAACGCCTGTGCAGTCAGTGGCATTTCCAAAAAGGAATCTGTTTCGGTTACGTCAATAGAAAACATTCGTTTATTTGCCATTCTCTACCTTACCTCACAACCCGGCGGACATCGTTCGCTGCTTCATCCTGCCCCGCCGGGCCGGGATCACCTTGCTCGAAATACTGGGCAAGGCTGTCCAGATTGACAAGCCACATATGCCCAGCGTTCACAAAGCGGATTTTTCCAGCTTTGCACAGCCGCCGGATGTAGCAGGGCGACAGCCCATAGATTTCAGCGGCCTTTTTGACCGTCCCCATATTGGGATATCGGATTGCATCCCCCATTCAGTTCACGTCCTTTCCTGAAATAGCAGCCTGAATCTGGCCTTTGATGTTGCGCAGCTCTTCTACTGCGACTTGCAGTGTTGTGATTTCTCCGGCGGCGATTCTATCACGCAGGGCAATTTCAGCCGTTTCAGACACCGCACGAGCAAGAGAGAGATAGTACCTTGTCCCTACCAGAATTACCCGGCTGTCAGGCTTCTTCCGGGCTGTGCCAACGGTATAGCTGTTGTTGTCTGCGGTCAGATAGTAGTTGTCTATCAGGTGAATCATGTTCTATACCTCCCCCTGCATGGTTTTGGCGGCTGTCTTTGTGCCGCCGGGTGCTTTCAAACATGGCTTGTAATAGTGCATAATGCTCCTTTGTTGGTGGTCGTTTTGAGTGATATGCGCATTAAAACATAAATTCAATTTCATTGCAATACCGCCAAATTTCGCGTAGAAGCCCGCCCAATTCAGTATTGTTGAAATGAAGTCCCTTGCGTGAAAATCCATCTGGTATCATCTAGTGATATCCAGTATCACGTTTTTACATCCGTTTACTTGTATTATCATGGATTTCGGGAGGGATGCACGGCTGTTTTATGGATTGATGCTGCACAATTTTGTTTGAAATTCTGTTGATGAAATTGAATCATCGAAAGAGTGAATTTTAGTCACCGCTTAAAAGAGCTTCTAACGGCACATCCAGAGCTTGAGCAACCCGGCGGATAGAATTTTCATTGCAGGATTTACCACCACGCAAGGCGGTAACAGTTGCACGGGATACGGTTGCTTTGTCTGCCAGCTCCTGCACTTTCATATCCCGCCGGGCCATCTCTGCAATGAGCTTTACTCGGTCGATTCGCATTTTTATCCATCCTTTCAAATGAACCATTTGGTTTACACGAGTATATATCAACCTTTTGGTTTTGTCAATGATTGAAATAAACCTTTTGCTTTACAATTCAGCTGTCTTGCGATACAATAAGCCAAAAGGAGTGAACAAGGATGGCAACCGCAAAAGAAATTGGAGCAGGGATAAAGAATGCGCGGCTTACCGTTGGTATTACGCAAGCAGAATTAGCTCATAGACTTGGCGTTACACCTCAAGCTGTCAGCCAATATGAGCGGGGAATAAAAAAGCCCAAAATTGAAACGATTGAAAAAATAGCTGATGCATTGGGTGTAAGTTGGTTGCACCTGTCTCATCTGGAAAGTTTGGCAGCAGCGTCTAAAGAAAGAGAGCTATACCGAAAAGACAAAGTAAGAGAGGCAGCACGGCCAGCGGTTGTAAAGCTATTAGCAGCAGTTTATGGAAAATGCGATTATACCTCAATTTACCAGCTGTACAATGGATGCCATGTTTATGGGACGTATTATGCACTGGACACACTTGACGAGGACAAAAGGGCGCTTGATCAATATGGTATGGAACAAGTAATTGACCGTGTTGTTCTTGCGTTGTCAGAAAGCGTGAACAAGTATGTCAATACTGAAATGACGTTGCAGGGAAGAATTTTAGGTGAAATTGAAGAAAACATCGAAGACTTCAGTAGTGGAGACCCTAAAAAGCTTGATTTTCTTCCAGATATTGAGAAAGTGTACCAAAGCACAACATTTGATTGTGAAATTCCAACAGATGAATTGAATTTTGACTCCGCCGGGGATGATTCCAAAGAAAACACCCCCACAGAGAAAGCGTGAATCTATGGCAAAAATCATAAAGCGTACCAAAAGAGACGGTTCCTGCTCCTACTGCCTCCGGGTTTCCAATGGATATGACCGGGAAGGGCGGCAAGTGCTGGTAAACCGCACCTATACACCCCCGCCGGGCTTAACCGGGCGCAAACTGGAAAGAGAGCTGCAACGGCAAGCGGTCGAGTTCGAGCAGGAAGTGCGCAACGGCCTGAACCTCGACACAGATATGAAGCTGGATGATCTTCTTGACCGCTGGTTTGAGCAGTATATAGACAAGAAGTGCAAGCCAAAGACTGCATCAGAGTATCGCTATCTAAGGCCGCGTATCTCTGCGGCACTTGGGCACCTGAAAGTCAGCCAGATAAAGCCCTCGCACCTGATGCTGTTCTACAACGATTTGGAAACCGCCGGGGCGCGCAAGGATTCCACCTATACGGCAACAACGGCCCTGTTAGAACTGCTTCCGCGCGGCCAGCGGCAGGAAATGACCAAGGCCGCCGGAATTGGTGGCCGCTCTATGACCTGCATTTGCGCCGGGCAGGGTGTAAGCCGGACAACCGCGGAAAAGGTTTCCAACGCCGCCGGGCTTCCGCTCTCCAAGGCCTTTGCAGAACGCGCCAGAGAGGGTGGAAAGCTAAATGGAAACACGGTGCAGCATTATCACCGGATGCTGTCCAGCGTCTTTACCAAGGCTGTACAATGGGACATCGTGCAGGATAATCCGGTGAAAAGGGCCGAACCACCCAAAGGTGCGGCGGTATCGGTATCTTACCTCGAAGAAGCAGACGTTGCGAAACTGCTTGCCGCTTTACACGATGCACCGCCCCAGTACAGCGCAATTGTGCAGTTGGGTTTGTTTACTGGTATGCGCCGGGGCGAGATATGCGGCTTGCGCTGGTCTGACATTGATTTTGAAAATTCCACGATCTCGGTCAACCGCACTATGGAATACATTCCGCACCAAGGTCTGATCTTCACGGAGCCAAAAACCAGAGCGTCAAACCGCACATTCAAGGTAGGTTCCAATTGTCTGGATATGCTGAAGGAGTATCAACTATACCAGCGCGGCCAGCGCATGAAGATAGGCACGGCATGGACAAGCACTGTGCAGATAGAGAACGGCAAGACCGTGCCAAATGACCTGCTTTTCACCCGGTGGGATGGTTCGCCGCTGGACCTGAACAAGGTGACAACATGGTTTCCCAAGTTCATGCGGGAGCATGATCTCCCGGCGGTCACGGTTCACAGCCTGCGCCACACCTATGCAAGCTTGATGATAGCCGCCCATGTGCCCATTGTGACGGTTGCCGGGCGTCTTGGCCACGCTCAGACCTCTACCACAACAGATATTTACGCAGAGTTCATCAAATCAGCGGATGCGGCCGCTTCTGACGCGATGGACGTTGTTTTTGACCGTATCAAGCAAAAGCAACGCATAACAAAAGCGGCTCACAGAAGCGTTTACCGCGCTCTAGTGGGCCGTTCTCTTTTGTCTTGTCCCTCTGGAATGTGCCTTATTTTTGCCTTATTCACCGATGTAAGCCAAACACGAGCGCAAACGAGAAGCAATAAAACAACGATGTTTCTATATAAAGCTGTATAATCTCAAACGTTCCAATACAACGATTCCATGATTTGGGAGCAGGAGGCTGCGAGTTCGAGTCTCGCCACTCCGATCCTGCAAACGCACGTTGATTCAATGAGGATCGGCGTGCGTTTTTGTTTTGTTGTTGAAATTGCCGGGAGGATATCTGAAAGTGTGCAAAAACTGCGCACACTGTAAGGCCGCTTTCAAAAAACAGAGCAGTCTTTTTTCTAATTCCTCCCCTTTTGCGGGATTGATAAAAGCCCACAAGTGCGGTATACTGAATAGTACTTTATTCGAGCGAAGTAAGGAGGTGCGGCCCATGGCGATCGGTGTGCCCCGCCCGCTGGCGATAGAAAAGCCGCAGAGTGTCGATCTGGCGCAGGCGGCGCGGTATTTCGGCGCGCACGGCGAGCCGGACGCCGCCACGCTGGCACTGCTGCAAAAATGCGCCGTGCCGCTGCTGGCGGCGGCGATGCCCCGGGCGGTGTGGCTGCTGGCAGACACTCCCGCCCTGACCGAGACCGGGCTTCTGCCCGGCGAGGACGTGCACAAGCACCTGACCGGCTGCGAGCAGGCCATTCTGCTGGCGGTGACGCTGGGCCCCGGGGTGGATGCTCAGATCCGCCGGGCAGGCGTGGGCGATATTGCCGCCGGGGTAGCCTCCGATGCCTTGGGCAGCGCACTGGCCGAGCAGGCCGCCGATGCCGCCGAGGCGCAGCTGCGTCAGTGGGCGGCGACCGAGGGAAAGTATCTGACCGGGCGCTTTTCGCCCGGCTACGGCGATTGGGACATCGCGGTGCAGCCGCTGGTGGCAGCAGCGCTGGACACCGTGCGCAAGGCCGGGCTGTGCGTCACCGACACCAACCTGATGACCCCGCGCAAAAGCGTGACTGCCCTGCTGGGGGTCAGCGACCACCCGGTAAAAGGACAACTGGCCGGGTGCGGCCATTGTGTGCTGCGCACCCGCTGCGAATACAGAAAGAGGGGAAAGACCTGTGCAAGTGAATGAACTTTTCAGACAGAGCAATACCATCCTGCTGGACGGCGGCATGGGCACCATGCTGCAAGCTGCCGGGCTCAAGCTGGGCGCACGCCCGGAAGAGCTGAACATCACCGACCCGGCGCTCATCGAGGGCATTCATGGGCAGTACGCTGCGGCGGGCAGCCGCATCGTCAACGCCAACACCTTCGGCGCTTCTGCCCACAAGCTGGCAGGCAGTGCTCACACACTGGAGCAGGTCATCACCGCAGGCATTGAAAACTGCAAGCGCGCCTGCGCACCCTACGGTGCGCTGACCGCGCTGGACGTGGGCCCGCTGGGCGAGCTGCTGGAGCCAAGCGGAACGCTGGCCTTTGAGGATGCTGTGGCTGAGTATGCCCGCATCGTAAAGGCGGGCGAAGCCGCCGGGGCAGACCTGATCTTTTTTGAGACCTACACCGACCTGTACGAGTTGAAGGCCGCCCTGCTGGCTGCCAAGGAGAATACGCATCTGCCCATTCTGGCCAGCATGAGCTTTGAAGCAGGCGGGCGCACCTTTACCGGCTGCACAGTGGAAAGTTTTGCCGCCACCGCCCGGGGCTTGGGGGCAGACGCCGTGGGCATCAACTGCTCGCTGGGTCCCAAAGAGATCTTCCCCATGGCTAAGCGGTTGGCAGAAGCCGTGCCCGGCAACTTCCCGGTGTTCGTCAAGCCCAACGCCGGTCTGCCCCGGGCAGACGGCAGCGGCTACGATATCACCCCGCAGCTGTTCGCCTTGCAGATGAAGCCCTACCGGGAGCTGCACCTGTTTGCCGCCGGCGGCTGCTGCGGCACCACCCCGGAGTTCATCAAGCTGCTCAACGGCACCTTTGCAGGCTGCACCCCGGGGCGTCCCGCGCACCGGATGCCCTCGGTGCTGTGCACCCCGGTGGACACAGTCACAGTAGACGGCATCACAGTGGTGGGCGAGCGCATCAACCCCACCGGCAAAAAGCGCTTCCAGCAGGCATTGCGGGAAGGCGACATGAACTATGTGCTGGAACAGGCCGTCAGTCAGGCAGAGGCTGGGGCGCAGATCCTGGACGTGAACGTGGGCGCACCCGGCGTGGACGAGCCGGTGCTGATGGAGCAGGTGGTCAAGGCTCTGCAAAGCGTGACCAGTTTGCCTTTGCAACTGGACTCCTCCAACGTGGAGGCGCTGGCGCGGGGTCTGCGGGTGTACAACGGCAAGCCCATCGTCAACTCCACCAACGGCGAGCCGGAAAAGCTTGCCGCCATCCTGCCGCTGTGCAAGAAGTACGGTGCCGCCATCGTGGGACTTGCCATCGACGAAAAAGGCATCCAGCCCAAAGCCGCAGACCGCGTAGCCATTGCCCGCCGCATCACCGAGGCGGCGCTGGCAGCGGGCATTCCCCGGGAGGATATCTACATTGACTGCCTTACCCTGACCGCCAGCGCCCAGCAGGAGGATGTGCTGGCCACGGTGCAGGCACTGGAAGCCTGCAAAAAGGAGCTGGGAGTGCGCACCGTGCTGGGCGTATCCAATATCAGCTTCGGTCTGCCCTGCCGCGCCTACCTGAACACCACCTTTTTGACCATGGCCATGTACGCCGGGCTGGACCTTGCCATCATGAACCCCTCCAGCGAAGAGATGATGGCGGCGGTGTACGCCTACAACGTGCTGACCAACCGGGACAAGCAGAGCACAAAGTACATCGAGCGCTTTGCCGACCGTGTGCCCGCCAGCACCGCACTGGCACAGGCTGCAAAAGCCGCGCCTGCCGCCAGTGCTGCCGAAGCAGAACTTACCGGTCCCTACGCCGCCCTGATGAAAGCGGTGGAAAAGGGCTTGAAGGGTGACGCCGCCGCCCATACCCGCGCCCTGCTGGCAGAAAAGCAGCCGCTGGAGGTGGTGGACGAAGCCTTGATCCCCGCTTTGGACATCGTGGGTGCCAAGTACGAAAAAGGCACTCTCTTCCTGCCACAGCTGCTGCAGGCTGCCAGCGCCGCCCAGAGCGCCTTTGAGGAGATCAAAACTGCCATTGCCCAAAAGGGCGAGGGCAGCGCCAGCAAGGGGCGTATCGTCCTTGCCACCGTCAAGGGCGATGTACACGACATCGGCAAGAACATCGTCCGGGTCATTCTGGAAAACTACGGCTTTGAGGTGCTGGATCTTGGCCGGGACGTACCGGTGGAGACGGTGGTAGACACCGTGCGGGAAAAGGACGTGCATCTGGTAGGCCTTTCCGCCCTGATGACCACCACCTTGAAAAGCATGGAGGAGACCATCGCCGCCCTGCACGCGGCGCAGCTGGACTGCAAGATCATGGTGGGCGGTGCCGTGCTGACCCCGGAATACGCCGAAAAAATCGGCGCGGACTGGTACGCCAAGGACGCCAAGCGCAGCGCCGACATCGCCAAGGAGTTCTTTGGAGTGTAACGCGGAATATTTCAGATTCAGACTGCTGAGAAGTGCGGACTTTTCAGCAGTCTTTTTTCATGGGCAGGGCGTTTATTTGCAAACTGTTCAAAATTACCACAAAGAATTGCCACGATTGTCTGGCATAATAAGGGTGCATTCAGGGAGAACGGAACGGACATCCCCCATAACCTCCGAAAGGTTCTCCCCGCAAAGCCCATGCAGGCACATTTCCCTGCGGGTGCGGCCGCAGCAGCGGCGCACAGCAGGCCCATAAAAAACTGTCTCCCGTTTCTATGCGAGGCAATAGCCAGAACGGCGGACAGACTACCAAATCCCTCCTGATCAAGCCGCAATGTTCAGGGGTTCCTATACAGCAGGCAGTGTCGCTTTCCTCCTCCTTTCCACGACACTGCCTGCTTTTTGTTTGCGCATTTTTCCGTGAAATACCAGAAAGCGCCGGGGCGGAAGGACATCCCTTGCCCCCGCCTCCTGCATACAAAACCGCCCCGGCTTCCTGCTACGGAAACCGGGGCGGTTCGTTTGCTTTAGGGGCGCTTTTTCAGGCACTCACGCAAAACCTTGCGAGGGGTCTTTTGGTAAGCCCCGCGTATGCGGGGAAAAGCGCCATGCGGTGCCGTAATGGCTGCGCTTGTCCGGATCACCCCCGCGTATGCGGGGAAAGGGCCACTCGAATTGCTCCAAAGAACTGTGGTTCGGGATCACCCCCGCGGATGCAGGGAAAAGATAAGGCAGAGCATCTGGTACAGCACCACGTAGGGATCACCCCCGCGCATGCGGGGAAAAGGCGCAGCGATTCGCGTTGATGGCGTTCCAGTTGGGATCACCCCCGCGTATGCGGGGAAAGGGCCACCTGACGCTTGCAGTCAGCCATATGCATAGGATCAACCCCGCGTATGCGGGGAAAAGCACGCTGCCACACCACCGGGCGCACTTTGCCATGGGATCACCCCCGCGTATGCGGGGAAAAGCTGTTCCAGTTGCCGCTGTTCCAGTCGCCGCTGGGATCACCCCCGCGTATGCGGGGAAAAGACTAAAAAGATCCCGTAGCACCGTGTCTCCCGTTGCTATTGTACCGCTGTTTCCTTCAGTTTGCAATAAACCTGTTGTATCAGACGGCAGTCCGGCAGGGCGCGATGCTCCACTTTTTCTGCCAGCTGAAAATGCTGCGCCAGCGCCTGCAGGTCCGGCCGGATCATGCCCGGCATCTCGTCCCTCTCAGTTTCCTCCGCGCATAACGGTCATCAGCCCAAGGCCATAGGCCTTGCCGCGCCCCATGCCCTGACACAGCAGTGCCCGGAACTGCTCTGCATCGGTCACCTGCAAAACGCCCTCGTAGGTCACTGCCAACAGGGTCACCGGCCGGGTGCCGTGCTTGGCAAAATGCTGCCACTGCACCCGGGTCACGGTAAATTCCTCCTCCCGCAGGGCAAAGCCGTGCTTTGCAGCGCGCTCCAACAGCCACTGCTTCTGGTACTGTGTTGTGCAATGTGCGGCCACGGTTCCCCGCGCTGCGGGGTTTTGGGTGTCTTTGCAGCTTTTGGTGGGGTTTGCAGTCAGCCGGAACTGCCAGCAGCTGCCCGGCTCCACCCGCTGCAAAAGCGGGTCGTAGCTGCGGGTCTCTGCAGCCGCTCCGGTGCCAAACTGCTCCACCATGCCGGACAGCTCCGGTGCATCCTCGCTGAGCAGCAGCAGATACAGCCGCTCTCCCAGACGATCCAACCGCCACAGCCTGCGGCGGCGCTCCCCTGCAAAAGCGCTTTCCACTGCGCCATGCAGTTTTTGCGGTGCCGCCAGCGCAGCCATGGTGCTGCGACGGGTGAGATCGAGTTCTACCCGTGATAAATACATTCTCTCGCCCCCTTTTTACAATTCCCGGAACGGGTCGTGCTCCGTAGTCTCCGGGCTGTCCGGCACTTTTTGCCAAAGCTCCCGTACTGAGCGGTAGCCGTACTGCCGGTGATGCGGGTCAAAGCTCACCGGCACATCCCGCTGCGGAGCCGTGCCCGGCTCCAGCGGATCGGCGTCCAACAAGATCCGGCTCTGCCGTACCGGGCACAGGGGCGGTTCCGCTTGCAGCACCTCCTGCAAGCTGCCCGGGCGTACGCCCAGACAGAGCGGCAGGGTAGGCGGGCAGCAGCGGCGGCCGAGATACAGCGGAAACGCCGGGTGCAGCAGTGCCTGCTGCAGCTGCTGCAAAAGGGCGGTGTCGGTGCTTTCGATCCCGGCCAGAAACACGGCATCCTGCAAATAATGGCGGTAGGTCACATAAGAGGTCTTTTCGTCCTGCGTCTTTGCCGTGTGGTAGTCCACCAGCAGCTGCCCTTCCCGCTCCACGCGGACGCCGAACCGCAGCCCGGTCAGCCGGGTCAGCGCTTCGCGCTCGTCCCGCCGCAGTCCAAGGGCTGCTGCCAGAAGGCCGACCACGCCGCTCTTGGTGGGTTCCCTGCCCGTCTTGCGGGTCTCAAATTTAGAGTCCGCGCCCCACGCCTGCAAAGGCGCTGCCAGCCGAAGCAACAGCGTTGCCATTACCCCACCTCATTTCCGGCAAGCGCATCCCGAACAGCCTTTTCCAGTGCGTCCAGCATCGCCTTTGCCGTCTGCGCCGGAGCCAGTTCCTCCAGCCCGCTGCCCACGGTAAAGCTTTGCGCCGGGGCCTCGGCAAAGCTGCTGTACATCTGCTGCGCATACTGTGCCAGTGCTGCTTTGGAAGGCGCGGCGTAACCCTGCGCACTGCGGGGCACGGCACGCTCGAATGCGCCGCACAGGTTCACCGGCTGATCCTCCCGCAGGGTCACATATACCGCGTCCGGCAGAGTGCGGTTTGCAAAGGTGTTCTGCTTGCCGGTGGGCATGGAGAAGAGGAACGCCTCACCAAAGGCCCGCACCGTTTCCGCGGCCTGCGCTGCACCCAGCTGCCCGGCCAGCTCCATCACGTTCACTGTGGCATAGCGGTACAGGGTGGAGGAGTTGTACTCCACCGTGCCCAGATGGCTTGCACCGGCGTTGTCCTCTGCCTGACAGTCATCCACGGCAGTAAAGTAATCGTACTCGTTCTGCACAGCATGAGTGGAGATGCTGTGCGCCACCTGTGCAGCGGCGTCATAGTTCAGAGAAGGGTCATCTGCCACCATGCGGCCAAACAGCGCCATGTCCATCGAGGACGCCGCTTTCAGGGCATCCCGATACTGCTTTTTATCCGCAGAGCCCTCCACAGCCAGCTCTGCCAACGCCTTTGCCTGCGCAACGCTCATGAAGAACAGTGCCTTGGTGCCCTTATCGTCGCTCTTGATGCCCGCATTCTCCAGCGCTCTCTTTGCCAGCTTGTCCGCATCCAGTTCCGGGGCCAGTGCAAGGATCTGCGCCTTCACCAGTTCTGCGGCCTTTTTGGTGCGCTTGCCCACGTCCAGCTGAGCATTCTCCGCAAAGGCTGCGCGCATGGCATGCTTCCATGCCTGCGAGGATACCCGGGCACGGGTCACACCGCCGTACACGGCTGTTTTGGGGCTGCCGGTATCGTCCCGGTTGATGCAGCTGGGCGGGACGGTCTGCAAAATGTGGAAATCAACATACAGGCGCTTATTCATGGTCAATTCTCCTTTTCTTTCTCTTCCGGTGCAGGCTTCGGGTCGCGGTACAGGTCCTGTCCCCACCGCAGACGGACATTGGCGGGAATCTGTGCATATCGCGGGTCGGTGCATTGCAATTCATACAGGTCTGCCGCAAGCTGCGGATAGTCCAGCGGGATGCCGCCATCCTTTGCCGCACTCAACAACTGGATCATGCCCCGCAGATGGTGGCTGATCTCGGTAATTTCTTCTGCGGTGGCCAGCGCATTGAACCGCCGGAGCACACTGGCCTCGGTCCAGTCCTGTCCGGCACTGTTCCGCTCTGCCAGCTGCCGCACCGCACGCCCCAGCGTGTTGCCGGGGCAGTTCATGGGGCGGTCATTCCCCTGCTGATGCACAGCATACAGGGTCAGGGCAAGGTAGACCGCCCACTCTGCCGCCGAGGGAGCACTGCGCCCCTGAAAGCTTTCCGGCATTCCCAGCAAAAAGCATCCCCACAGCTCCGGCAGCTCGCCGGGTGCGTGGCCGATACCCCGCCGCAGCTTTGCCAGTTCTGCCCGCCGCTGGTTGTCCGGCAGAGCCTGAAGCCTGTGCAGCTGCTGCGCCGCATACAGTTTGACGTCCTGTGTTTTCATACAATTCCCCCTTTATGGTTCTGTTTTGGGATAGATTTCCCAAAGCCTTGTGCGGAAATGATTGTAGGCCTTTGGCGCGGTATACAGAATGGTGCGCTCGGTCTTTTTGTCCTTATCGACCACAATGCGGCGTCCCTTCAGGGCGGCATTCCCGGCCTCCATCACCATCTGCTTTCCCAGCTTTTCCGCGATGCTGCGCGCCCGTGTCTGCCAGCGCAGTGCTGCCTCATCCGGGTCGTCCTGCTCCTGGTCGATCGCCTGCAGCCACTGCCGGAAGGGCTGGTCCACTGCAAAGTAGAATTGTGCACGAACCGCGCCGCCTGCATTTTCATTCCGGTCACCGGCGGCAATTGCCAGCTCCTGTGCAAAACGCCCGATCAGCGCCGCTGTCTGTTCACAGCGCTCGATTTCTCTGACGATCCGGCTCTGCCATGGGCGCCCTATCTTATCCAGAATCCCTGCCTGAAAGGTCAGGCTGTCGCCGAAAGAATCATTTACAAAGAAGTCCTTATCTCCATATTGGACACCGGAAATGCGGAAATGTATCTTTCTGCGGGGATCCAGAAGTTTCAATCTCTTTTCCTGCAACTTTTCGATCCAGCATACAACGCCCGGGCGATGCCCGCTGCTCTGACAAAAGACCGCCGGGAACTCCCGCCAGAATTGTTTGGCCGGGTCATGACGGCAGGGCACAAACACCACCGGTTCATTTTTCTTGATTGGCATCGTGCGCCAGATGGTCATCTGTTCGGCAAAGACGTTTTCTCTGGGGAAGAAATCTCCTCCCAGCAGACAGAACCCATCCACATTCTCCCCTGTCCTGTGCAGCAACAGCCTTCTGGATTGCAGGGTGAGCAGCTGCGCCGGATTATCCGGGCAGCAAATTTCTGTCCGTTCCGCGCTCTTTGGTGCTTCCAATTCCCAACAGGGCTTGCTTTCGCCCCAGCATTCCCGGCCGTCGCGCAGCAGTGTCAGGTTCAGCATCAGGGTCTCGTACAGATTATCACCCTGTGCCTGAATAAAACCGATCTTGCCTAGCCACCCGGCTCCTACGGACGGAAGCCCCTTTCCTTTTGGCTTTGCAGAGGTGTCATCATAGCCGTTCACGCATAGCAGCCACCGCGCCGCCTGCGGATAGCTCAGCTGATCCTTGCTCTGCCCCGCATACAGCGGAAAGAGCCGGAGTTTATTGCTGCTTTCCGACATTTCACCGTTGAGTTTGGCTGCCCCGTATTCCGTGCCGATCTTTGCCTGCGGCACCTGCCAGAAGGGGTGTGTCGGGTGGAACAGCCAAAACCGGTCCTTCCACTGCTCCAGATAATCCCGGACAGGCTCTGCCGGGAAATGCCCCAGCTGCCATAGCGCGCTCCAGCGCTCCAGTGCATCATCGCTCTGCATCAGCGGGCGGGGTTCTCCCTTTACATCCACCCGGGAAAACACGGTGAACAGCACCGCCAGCAGCAGCCGCAGCACGGCGGCGTTCTGGGTGGGCATCTCGCCCGCAAGGTCCGCATAATCCTGCGCCGACACCAGCGCCTCGGTCAGGGACACCTCCCGCACCGTGTTGTCCCGCAGCCGCACCCGTATCCACAGTTCGGTCAGCAGGTTGAATTCAATTTCCTTCATCCGTCTCCTCCTTTTGGTGATACAGGCCGTTTTCACGGTCATAACAAAGTTCCATGCCCGCAAGCCGGGCAGTCAGATTTTCATCCAGCAGCAGAACCAGTTCTCCGTGCAGCAGCGGCGACAGCTGCCACGCCGCAAGGCGGCTGCGGTTGTCCGCTTCCAACTCCCGGATGACCCCGTCCACCTTCCACGCCTTGCCGAACACCGCCGGGAGCCGCAGCTTCTGCCGGGCGATCTTCAGTGCCGTTTCCGGCGGGGGCGGGCTGTCGGCAGCTACGGCACTGCCGCCCTCCTGCCACGGCAGAAAGTGGATGCTGCCGTCTGCCCGACGCTGCATTACCAGCACCTCCACCGAGGGGTCGCCGTCCCGCACTGCCGCCCGCGCCGCCGGGTCGGAGCAGGCGCCCTCGTTCTGCATCCAGTCGTCCAGCGTGTTCAGCTGCGCCAGCCGGTGCGTTTCCGGCTGCGGCACAAGGTACGCCTCGGCGCGTGCTTTCTTTTTCTCCTGTGTCTGCTCATATACGCAGCGCATTTCCTCGCCCTGTGCTCCGCCGGGGGCTTCCCGCTCCCAGCCGTAGACCCGCTGCACCAGCGGAGAGATCTCCTCCGGCAGCCTGATGCTCCGGGGCAGAAACTTCCGGGTGCGCCAGAGCAGCCACTGTCCATATACCGCCTCGCTGCCCGCGTCAAAGGCATCCTCCCCGGTGTCCAGCACCGCGCAGCAGGCCTGCTGCAACGGAGCGGGGCGGCTGCGGAGGTGGCGGTGCAGCCGTCCAATGCGCTGCAGCAGCAGATCCATGGGGCAAAGCTCTGTGACAAGAACGTCCAGCGCATTTTTGCTCCTTTTCCGGTGTGTGTGCCTTCCGTGTACCGAGCATAGCAGATAATGTGTACTATAATCCGTACTTTTTGCATTTTATCTCCGCAAATGAAAAAAGCGGCACACCGGGTCGTGCCTCATCAAAACGAAAGTGTCCTTGCAAGGTAAAGAAAACTGCTATTTATGGCCCTGTTCTGCCTTCTGTTCCAAAGATACGCTTCTGCCCTTCTGCTGTCAATGACTCTGCGCCAATTCATCAAAGCTACAAAAAAACGATTTCTTTTTTGTATAAAAAACCGCCCCGGCTTCCATTGCGGAAACCGGGGCGGTTCATTCTGTTTATTGGTGTTCATTCAGACACTCAATACCTATCAACTGACATTTAGTTTTTGAAATTTTAGTCATATCTGTATTTAGAGGACTTTCCGTACACTTTCCGGAGCGATTTTTTCAGGCTGACCACCGTTTCTTTGATGATTTTTGCTTCATCGGCAGAGCAATCTGCAAGCTGTTCGGTCATCCAGCTGTCGAACACCGGCTTTGCTTTTTTGATCTCGATGCACAGCAGCTCGTCTGCGGAGCAGTCCAGTGCGTTGATGATGTCGATCAGCGTTTTCAGGCTGGGCACGGAGTTGCCTGTTTCGATATGGCTGATGTGCGTGACCACCACGCCGACCTCATTGGCCAGCTGCTCCTGCGTCATGCCCTTTGCAAGGCGGCAGGCACGGATGCGTTTTCCGATGTCGGCGTAGTCCACCATAGTACAAGTACCCTCCGTTTTGTGAAGTGATACTTGTATTGTATGTGCAATCGACCGGGATTGTAATAACTTGAAAGTGCAGTGGACTTATAAATACTAATCGTTCAGAAATACTTTAACTTCCTGCTTTCCGTCAATCGTTGTCACAGCAGTAATGGCATCCGGGCGGAAGGAGTCTCCCGGATAATGCATCTCCAATTTCAGATTGACTTTTTTCCCAGCTTCCACTTCCTGTGCCAGTTTATTCTCAAAATTTTTGAATTCGTTCCGATTTAGTCCAGAATCCTGCGGAATGAGATTTTCCAAATCGTTTGCCCCATCAAAGCGATCTGCAATTGCATGACCTCGATCATCGGTACTTTTTTCATATCCTTTTCCAATGTCATGGATGCTGTCTTTAATTTGCAGACGACCATCATGCTCTTTCAGATGCAGGTCTCCTTCGGCTGTAAACAGCCTTCCAAGGTGATCGGTAGTGTACTCATATCCGTTTCTTTTATACTCTGCATCCGACAAAAGATCCTGCTCCATACGGTACGGCATTCCATCATCGTTATTTTTGTATTCCAGCTCTTTTTCTAGCTCTGCAAATGACTTTTCCGTAGCAGCATCCAGTTTTTCTTCTGCCTTTTCTATCACGCCTTTCTGTAGACGCTCAAATGACCGTTTGACGACATCATCCAACCCAATGTGCGTTTTTGCTTCCATCGGTTTCGCTTCTGAGATTTCTCGCCTCACAGCACACGACCTCCCTGCTGTTCAAAATTCGTCCTTAGATTATCTACAGCCTTTGCATCCGGGTTCAGGCTCATGCCCATGCTTATCACGCTATTTAGCACCCAGTCTGCAGCAGCAGCTTTCAGGCCGTACTGTCCCTGCAGCTGTTCCAGAAATTCTTTACGGGGTGTGAGCGACTTTTTAGCTGCGGCACAGTAATCAACGACTGTACCGATCCCACCAAAGAAATCGAACACAGCTTTCCGAGTCTTAGCCACATCCAGTTCGCCGCCTGCAAAGACCCGTTCCAGGTAGCGGCTGTCCTCAGGCTTCAGCACAGTCTCATGGCGTTTCAGCCAGAGCTTCAGCTGCTCCATCTCCGAACTGCTCAGCGGTTTCAACTCTTTGCCCACTGCCAGTTGTCCGAATACAAACTCTGCGTTGATTTCATGCGGCATTTTTGAAGGCTTGTGGTAAACAGCATTTTCCGGCATGGGATACGCCTCAATCTTGCAGAGCACCGCCTCCGGCCACTCATTCTGGTAAACGGCAGCCACACCCAGCGGCAGCTTGGACAATTCATCGATCTGTGCCTCCTTCAGGGCGGCAGACTTGCCTACCAGCTTGCGATCCTCTTCGTCCGGCAGGCGCAGAATAATTTTTGTGTTCGTGTTGCGGATGACCGACATATCCAGCAGTCCGGGTGCCTGATCCGCAATAATGAAGCCCTCACCATAAGTACGCATTTCTGCAATGGCATTTGCCAGCATTTCCACCGACTTGCTCTGCAAATTTGCACCTTCCTGTGATTGCCCTGCCGATGTCTTGCGCAACAGGTTGTGCGCTTCTTCCAGCACTGTGACATGGCGAAGCCTGCTGTTCATCCCGCTGCTGCACATCCGGTATTCCTGTAACTTCATCACCAAGATGCCCATCAGCAGCGATTTCGTTTCCATAGAGCCCACTCGGCTCAAATCCACAATAACATTGCGGTCAAACAGCGCTTCGTCCGTCAGCGCATCTTCTGCGCAAAGCACACTTCCATAAATACCGTTTGTCAACGACTTTACGCGGGTGCACAATGCGCCCACATAATCGCTTTGGGTATCCTTGGAATAATGCGACTCTTCAATGACGCCCGGCAGAATATCCAGCAGGTCAAAGAAGGTTGGGAAAACTCCCTTCTCGCTCTCCGAATTGCGCAGATCCCAGCCTACTTTCTGATAGCTGCGCTCAATAGCATCCTTCAGCACCGCTGGCATGGCTGCATACATCGGCCAGCAGGCGTTGAATATCTCCACCAGACGGTCAATATGTTCCAGAATATGGATATTCTCAGGGAACGCAAAGGGGTTCATGCGCAGCAGCGGCGTTTCTCTGGGGTTTGTACCAAACACCTGCACATCTGTACAATTGCCGAACACGTTCTTGTATTCGCCCTTGGCTGGTTCCACCACAAGAAACGTCGTTTGTCCGTTCTTTGTGATCTCATCCAGCAGATGGTAGACCGCATTGGATTTGCCTGTGCCGGTCGAGCCAGTGATGAATGTGTGGGAAGCCATCGCCTGCCGGTTCAAGAGTAGTCCTGCCGCTTCCTCTTTGCCCATGTGGTAAATCTTGCCCAGATTCATCTTGTCCTCATCCGGCATTGCCTCATCCGGCACATTGCGGCCAAACTCCGCGTGCTCAATAATTGGCAAGCCGTGCACTGAGCGGGTGGGCAAGCCAAGATGCATCGGCAGTTCCCGCCCGCTGACCAGCGTTGCAGGTGTATAAAGCAGACTATCCGGCGCATTCTCCCATAGCGGGCGAGCAAAGACCGGTTGCATGAACCGCTTGAGATATTCCCGCAGCTGTGCCACTTCTGCCTCATTGTTCTTCCACACATTGACGGCACCGCTCTCCACCGAGGAGCCCTCGCCTACCATCAATGCGCGGTAAGTGTTGGCCGCCAAAAGTGCTGTGGATTGAGTAGACGAAAGGAAATACGCTGCACAGTTATAGCAGCCATAATCTTCACTTTCCTTTACACGCTTGAGCTGGTTTTCAATGCGTTCCAGCAGTTCCTCCACCGATTTATTGCACAGTTCCACCTGCTGAGTACGGCCCGTGCCGCGGGTGTCCGTTGTGCCGTGGCTCTCCTGCTGGCTGGTGGTGTCCGATGTTCCATGCGACGTTCCATCGGAGGTGCTGTGCGAAGTGCCGGTCTGCTCGGTGGTAGAGTGGCTGGTACCCCGCGAGGCGTTTACGCCCATGGAGCCTCCGATGTTCCGGGCGATGCTGTTGAAAGCCGTTCTGGCTGGCGTCATGCCTCCTATGGCCCTGCCCGCCGTGCCAAGCAGCGGGCCGATGACGGCCCCCGCGCCCGGAATCAGGGCCGAAGCTGCCAAGCCGCCCAGACCCAGAATGCCTGCAATGCCGCCAACCACCGGCGAGATTTTTGTGACCGAGGTGCCGAAGCTGCTGCCGACACCGCCGTTGATACCGCCGCTGACCCCTTTCGTTTTCTGTGTGCCGTCCGTCACCGAAGAGGACTGGTTCGTACCGTCCGTTGTAGTCGTGCTGACAGTATCGCTGATGGTATGGGAAGTTCCACTGCACAGGCTCTCCATCACAGCAGTACTCTGGTTCTCGGTATAAGACCATGTACTCTTGCGGAAGGGCGAAAGAGTGCTGTACAGATTTTCATACCCGCTGCGGATAGCCGCCTGCGTTTCATTGGAAACAGGTTCTGCCAAAAACAGCGCAGTATACTTTTCTCCTTCCATCGCGTCCATAAAGCGCTCGATGCCCTGCACAAAGGCTTTATCTTCCGTTTTAGACTTATCGCGCAGAGCTGCCACACAGGACACTGAGGCCACCGCCTCCTGCGCTTCGCCAAAGGCTTCTTCCAACAGTTTTTTTCCCGCCTCCGGAGAAATGCCTTTTATATCGGAACCGGGGAAGTTGGAGAGCAGCACTTTCTGCAACGCCTTGCTGGAAATTTCCAGCTTGCGGCTCTTCATGCTCTGTTTCAGGGGATCCTCGCGAACGCCCAGATAGATATTGGCACCGGCATTTCCTTCTGGCACATCGATCATCACCGCCAGACTACAGCCTTGTGCCATGCTGGAATAATACACCGTGGAAAGCTTCTGGAACATATCTTCGCCCTTTTTCAGGGTCAGTTTCTTCAGCTGGAACATTCGGATGCACTGGGCGGGATCCTGCACCTCCAGCATCTTCTGAGAAAGCTCCACCATGCCATAGTTCTGCAGTTCCGTCAGATATTTTTTATACACCAGATGGTCTGCAAGGGTCAGCTGGTCCGTCAGGTCATTCAGCGACCGCTGCGCGGAAAGCTGTTGTTTTTCAAGCACCTCAAGCTCGTCTGCCATGATTTATTTTCCTTTCTGCTGTCAGATGTTCAAAATTTTCCACAGAATACCTACACCGGCCGCCGCGATGCCGGCCGCCACTGCCGTGCCTATACCCCTGCTCTGCATATTGTTAATGGCCAACTTTGCGCTTATAAAGCCCTGATCAGCCGCTTTCTTGTACCATTGCAGGGCTTTTTCTTTGTCTATCGGCACACCTTCTCCGTTTTCATAGCAGCCAGCCAGACAGAACTGTCCTCGATCATAGCCCTGCTCCGCAGATTTACGATACCATTCCACTGCTTTTTCGAGATTCTTTTCCACGCCATGTCCTTGCCTATAACAGTTGCCAAGGTTACACTGCGCATCCGCATTACCTTGCTCTGCAGCTTTCCGGTACCACTCCACTGCCTTGGCTGAGTCTTTCTCAACACCCACACTCGGATATATATCTATCTCCATCATCTCCATCTCCTTATCCGGCTCCTCATAACAAAAGCCCAGCCCATTCTGTGCACCTGCGTGGCCTTGTTTCGCAGCTTTCTGATACCATTTGAATGCCTCTTCTCCATCTTTCCACAGCAAAAGTTTTGCTAGATTATATTGAGCGTCTGCGTATCCTTGCTCTGCTGATTTCCGGTACCATTTTACTGCCTCTTCTTTGTTTTGTGCCACGCCATATCCATTTTCATAGAACAAACCAAGTTTATACTGTGCATCTACATCGCCCTGGTCTGCAGCTTTCCGGTACCACTCTGCTGCGGCTGCTTTTGATAACGCAACACCATCGCCACATTCGTAACAGCTACCCAGAGTGTACTGCGCAGCGACCACTCCCTGCTCTGCAGATTTGCGATACCACTCAACTGCTTTTTCAGAGGCTTTTTCTACACCTTCTCCTGTCTTATAGCAATAGCCAAGATTACATTGCGCATCCGCATTACCTTGCTCTGCAGCTTTCCGATACCATTTCACTGCCTCTTCTTTATTTTGTGTCACACCATATCCATTTTTATAGAACCAGCCAAGCCTACACTGAGCTCTTGCACATCCCTGCTCTGCTGATTTCCGGTACCATTTTACTGCCTCTTCTTTGTTTTGTGCCACGCCATATCCATTTTCATAGAACAAACCAAGTTTATACTGTGCATCCGCATCACCCTGTTCTGCCGCTTTCCGAAACCATTTCACGGCTTCTTCGTTATCCTTTTCTGTTCCTTTTCCATAATAGTAGCATTTGCCCAATTTATATTGTGCTCCCACATTGCCCTGCTCTGCGGCTTTCCGATACCAGAAAACAGCCTTGCTCGTATCCTTTTCCACACCAAATCCGGTATCGTAGCAGTAGCCAATGCTATTCTGTGCGACTGCTATTCCCTGTTCTGCGGCTTTTTCGCACCACATCGCAGCCTTTTTCGGGTCTTTTTCTACGCCTTCTCCTGTCTTGTAGCAATAGCCAAGATTATACTGCGCCCTTGCAAGTCCCTGCTCTGCGGCTCTCGCATACCACTCAGCGGCCTGTACAGGGTCTTTTGTTACACCATTGCCATTCATATAGCAAAGGCCCAGATTGTTCTGTGCCTCTGCAAGTCCCTGCTCTGCGGCTCTCGCATACCATTCAGCGGCCTGTACAGGGCCTTTCGCTATGCCACTGCCCTTCATATAGCAAACGCCCAGATTGTTCTGCGCTCTTGCATTGCCCTGTTCTGCCGCCTTGCGGTAGCATTCAAATGCCTGTTCCAAATCTTTTGCAACACCTGTTCCATAGTTATAGCAGTCGCCCAGTTTTTTCTGCGCTTCCGCATATCCCTGCTCTGCGGCCTTTTTGTACCACACGACCGCATTTTCTTCATTTTTTTCCACACCAGTGCCGTTCTGATAGCACCGGGCCACTTCAAACTGTGCCTCGGGGCTTCCGTAATCACTGGCCGCAACCATGTACTTCTGAAACGCCATCTCGGCATTGCCGACCTGCTGAAAATCACTGGCATCCTGCAGATAGTCCTGCTCGGTTTCCTCCTGCGTTTCCTGCTGCGCTTCCTCACCCAGACAAAAGCACTCCACGCAATTCATAAATTCTCGCTTTTTGTCCTCCGGCCCATTGAACTGAAAGCTGTACACGGCATCTTTCTCACCGCTGAAACCCATAGCCTTGATCTCAGCCCCCAGACCGTCCCAATTCACACGGCCAGCCGCCGGTTCAAACCATTCTTCAACAGATTTTGTCTTGATGGCATTCGGGATTTCCATGTCCTGCCCACCCACACGGATAGACTTCAGTTTATCTGTAAAACGTACTTCCACCTGAATTTCACTCATAATGATAGTCTCCCTATGTATTTATAATTTTTATATAGTCTCCCTGACTTCTCACCCACATCTGGATGCCCGTGCCAAACACCTCGGCTTCCACGATCCAGCCCTTTTCTGTCACTTGCAGCACCTTTGCAGTGGGCAGTCGGTCGAGCACGGATTCCAAACTTGGCCCGGTATACTCGAACCGGATGGTCTGCAACTCGCCGCCGTACATAAACTGGATGCGCTTGCGCATCTCGCCCTCCTGAAAGCGGTCGGTATAGCGCTGGGCAAAGTGCCGGTCGAGGGTCTTATAGTTCTGGATACGGTCGATGCGGTAAATCGTCGGGGAGTTATCCTGCGGGTTCCGGAAGTGCTTATCCTTGTCGATGCCCTCAATGAACGCTGCCAGATAAAAATAATACTCACTGAACAGGATGCCCACCGGTTCAATGGTGCGCACGCGGGTCTCGCCATCGTGGGTGCGGCAGTAGGTAATTTCCATGACATTGTGATTTTCTACTGCCGTGCCGATGTCCCACAAACTCTCAATAAACTTCCGGCCATGCTGCGGCTCAACGTAATGGAAACGCTCATTGCTGATGAGGTCTTTCACCTGATTCAACCGATCCAGCGGGGTGCACACCCGCACCAGCTTGTCCAGAATAGGGAACATTTCCTCCTTGACCATGGAGCGGCTTTCCAGCAAAATCTTGCATACCGCCAGAATCTCGCTGCTGGTGAGGAAGCGGGAAAGCGTGTCATCCAGCAGGTAGCCGCCCTTTGCGGAGTTGTATAAGATCTCCCGGCGCGGCTCACTGTCTGCAAAATGATTGCGCAGGGTGTCAAGGTCGCGCTGGATGGTTTTCTCACTGACACCGAAGCGGTCAGCCGTTTGCTGTTTGTTCAGCACACCGCCCTGTACCAGAATCTGCTGAATATAGAGTATACGGTCTAATCTACTATTACGCACGGTTCATTCTCCTTCTCTGCTCATTGTAACACAGTGCAACAACAGTCGCAATTCTTTGTGTGAATTTTTGTTGTTTTGTGAAACAACTACAAAATTTTTGTCTCTTTTGCACAACCCCAGTATACAAAAAAAGATGGACAGCTTGTCTGTCCATCCTCCAAAAAGCCAAGTGCTTTTCTCACAAATTCCATCTGCGGTTCAGCCGGTAGATCACATCCCATACATCATCCTTAAAAGTGTACATTACCTGACGCGGTGATGCACTTCTGCTTGCCATGCAGACAAGCAGAAACAGTTCGGCGGCAAATGCCGCGCCCAGCAGAAACATCCATATTTTTTTCATTGTGCACTCTCCTTCGATGGCGTTTATGCCCTTTTGTCTGTCTATTATAACGATCCTGTTGGACAGTTTGCTTGTCCTTTCTGTAAAAGATATTTTCTGCTTTTCCTGTACGTTGCAACACAAAAACCGCCCCGGCTTCCTGTTACGGAAACCGGGGCGGTTCGTTTGTTTTATTTGTGCTTTTTCAAGCGCTCACGCAATTACTTGCGGGGGTTCTTGATAGCAGCCTGAGCAGCAGCCAGACGGGCGATAGGCACACGGAAGGGAGAGCAGCTGACGTAGTCCAGACCGACGTTGTGGCAGAACTCCACGCTCGTGGGATCGCCGCCGTGCTCGCCGCAGATGCCCAGACCCAGATCGGGGCGGGTCTCACGACCGTCGTGGGCAGCCATCTTGACCAGCTTGCCGACGCCGACCTGATCCAGATGCTGGAACGGATCGCTCTCGTAGATCTTGTTCTCGTAGTATGCGCCCAGGAACTTGGCAGCGTCATCACGGCTGAAGCCGAAGGTCATCTGGGTCAGGTCGTTGGTGCCGAAGCTGAAGAACTCAGCCTCCTTGGCGATCTCGCCGGCAGTCAGGGCTGCGCGGGGGATCTCGATCATGGTACCGACCTGATACTTCATGTCAACGCCGGCAGCAGCGATCAGCTCGTCAGCAACCTTGACGACAACGTCCTTGACGAACTTCAGCTCCTTGACCTCGCCAACCAGCGGGATCATGATGTGCGGGGTGATCACATGGCCGGTCTCAGCAGAGACGTTCAGAGCAGCCTTGATCACAGCGCGGGTCTGCATAGCAGCGATCTCAGGGTAGGTAACAGCCAGACGGCAACCACGGTGACCCATCATGGGGTTGAACTCGTGCAGAGAAGCAACCACGTTCTTCAGGTCTTCGTAGGTCATGCCCATGTCGGCAGCCAGTTCCTTGATGTCCTCGTCCTTGGTGGGCAGGAACTCGTGCAGGGGCGGGTCCAGATAACGGATGGTCATCGGGCGCTCACCCATGATGCGGTACATGGCCTCGAAGTCGCCCTGCTGGAACGGCTCAACCTTGGCCAGAGCAGCCTCGCGCTCTTCCACGGTGCGTGCGCAGATCATCTCGCGGACAGCCTTGATGCGGTCCTCAGCGAAGAACATGTGCTCGGTACGGCACAGGC
>ENA-ORSS01000600-ORSS01000600.1-human-gut-metagenome-genome-assembly--contig:-NODE-600-length-43191-cov-17.746036_pt1 | contig 43191 bp, 43 predicted proteins | sample MGYA00241899_ERZ509162 | MGnify/ENA primary metagenome ERZ509162 (study PRJEB26280, sample SAMEA2338641) | human gut metagenome | biome: human gut; feature: human-associated habitat; material: faeces... | reverse complement strand
TATTCCAAAGTATATATTTTTAAATAAAGTGTGACATATGATTGACTAATATACATGTTTTAAAAGATGTTGGTGAGCATGTATATTGATCCTTATCTAATAGAATTTCCATACCATGTGTATCTATTCCAACAACTTCTAATCCGTTTGTATTTAGAGAATCCCCCACCATATACTCATTTTTATCCGGAAAATTTCTTATCTGTATTTCATTTATCTTAATCGGTTTATTTTTTACAGTTATCTCATACCTTACCAAACGTTCTTTCTTCTCATTTATAGTTTTTCCTAATTGAATTTTAACAGTTTTCTTCCCCGTTGATGAAAATCGTTCTTCATTTTTATAATTACAAGCAAAAATACCTTTTTTAAAATAAGTTACCAATTCCGTTCCATTTGTAAATTCAACTTTCAATCCGTAATCATTTAAATATAGTGGTTCATTTACATAAAGCTCTTTTTCCGGTGTAGGCTCAGTTAAACTAATCGATCGTATACGGTATCTAAAGTAATTGTTACTAGATATCTGTTCGTATGCCTCGTTGCATATATATAAACTAGTGCCTTTTGGAAACGTATTCTTTATATTTTTGTAGATATTTTTCGTATCAGCGCCCGATGTTAGCACTACTCCATCTCCCTGCATATTCTTTACTTTCTCAAAAGCGTGCTCACCTACTTCTGTTAAATTATTGCCCAAAATAAGCATTGCGCCACAATTTGGCATATCTATATCGCCTTTTACCTTAAAAACATCATAAAAAGCTTTTTCTCCTATTTTAGTTATGGTATGTGGTATACATACAGTTAGCATCTCGCAATTATAGAATGCTTTTTTATCAATATTCTTTACATTATTCATAGTAATTGTTTCTAGTCTTGTACATCCTCCAAATGCTGATTCTCCTATGTTCTTCACATATTTAGCATCCACATTTTTCAAATTATAACATAAACGAAAAGCTTCTATTCCAATATCAGTTACACCTTTACATATTTCTATACTTTTAAATTTATTTTTGTAATCTGTAAGACCATATGTCCACATTGGATAATCTCTTATTTTTCCTTTTCCTTCGATTATCAGTTTTCCAGATGTATAGAACTTTGCTGTTACTTGACTCCCTTCGGCACCGATATTCCAAGTCGCAGTAATATTGTCTGCTGCTTTTGATGTTAATGTATAACTTGTCTCTAAAATAACGCTTAGTGCTGGTATTATAATTTGTAGCACCATTACTACTATAAACATGTATATACATACTTTATTTCTTTTGTACATATCACATTCCTCCCGTTTTTCTTTACTTCATTTTACCTTTGTTAAAAAATTTGTCAACTTTGCTTTTTGAGGCTCATTTAAACTAATTCTTTAGGGAAACTTTATGCAACATTTCTTTTTTAGACATTTATTTCTTTTTATTTACATTTTTATTTCAGCAATGTTACACATTTATGTTTTTTAACTCCTATCCCTACGCAAATATGGTTCTTCATAATTCATATCATGTTATTTCTTTCTATAAATTATTTATTTTAACAAGGCAAATATGTCGTGATTTTCAAGAAGCTATATAAAAAATCACATTTTTTATGTAATAACTCCAGGAATTAATATGAGTTATATATTTGAAAAATGTGATTTTTTGTTTAATTTTATTTGGAATTTTGTGATAAGCTATATACTCAAATTTTCCGGAATATATCCTTACTTTTTAACATTTCTATTAAAAAATTTTTTAATAGAAATGTAGCGTAACTTTTTTTCCACATTTTTTTTATCATTTAATTTTATTTATATATGTGCTATAATTATTAATGATGTATCATATAGTTACGGCAAATTTATTAAATGCAAATGTCGAATTTGCATTTACCAATATTTTTTGTATTTGCTATTCCTTTTTAGATTGTTTTGTGTTATAGTAAAAATTGTCACAATTATATGGATTTATAATATTATATGTAGTAGTGATGTTTGGAGGCTGTATAATGAAGTTTGAAAAACTTAGTGAAAATAAAATTAAAATTACCCTAACTTCTCAAGATTTAAAAGATAAAAATATTGATTTTCATTCTTTTATGTCTAACCCTTTAGAAAAACAAGATTTATTTTTGGATATTCTATAAGAAGCAGAAGAAGAAATTGGTTTTGAATTTAAAGATTATCCTGTACGTATAGAGGCTTTAGCTATGGCAAATGGGGAGTTTATTGTTACTGTTACAAGGGTTGTACCCGATTCCAAAAACCTACATAAAAAAGTATCTGTAAAAAGAAAAAAAACTAAAATAGATTCAAAATATGCTATTTATAAATTTGCTAGCTTTGATGATTATTGTAATTTTGTTAAATACTTAAAAAATCACAATCTTTCTTTAAGTTACAAAGTTGCAAAAAACATTTTACGAGCCTATAGAAAATCTTGTTTGAACTCATAAGGAAAAGCCGAGTTAATTCTCGGCTTTTACATAACCTTAATTAAACTTTTATTATTATTTATATTCTGCAATACATAAACATTCTTGAATTTATATTTAATTTGCTTTAAACTTCCTTTAATTTGTTCTAACATATCTTCGCACATCTCAGTATCATGAAAAAAATGTATATAATCCTCTAAATATATAACTAGTGTAATTGTATTATCGTAAGTATTTTTATTATTTTTCTTATTTGCTATTCTCTCTGTTTTTTCTTTTATTTCCATTAAGGCTGTCTCTAAATTTCCAATTTCTACTGAAGTATATCCTCTTTCATTCAATTCAATAGCGTTGTCTTTATCTTTTTTTGAAATTAATGGGCATGTTATTTCAACTCTTTCGATAATTTCATTTTCTCTGCATATTATTCCATCATAATTTAGTATGTCCCCTTGTTTTTCATCTCCAACCCATTTAAATTTAATATTTGTGTCATTGGAATACTTTATTTCAGAATACTCCAATAGCACTAAAAACTCTTCAAATAAATCCTTATATAGCCCTTTTCTTAATCGAGCATTAGCTATTTTTCTACTACTTTTTGCAGTATCTTCATATATTTTATTGTAAAATTTTCTCTGTTCTGCAATACTTCTAGTCCTTTGCATTTCTCTTTTTCTCATACTTTACTCACCTATTTATATAGTTTTGTTTTATCCTTATTCAAATATTAATTTTCTTCTATATTATAATTTAAACAATAATTATATAATTCGCTAAATTTACTATTTATCATATTAGCAATTGTTTTACAAGCTTCATATAAAATTTCAGCATCAAACACTTTTTCAATATTTAACATAGGCTCATTATGACTATTATTATTAATTATATAATCTAATTTCATATACTCTTCATTTTTTATATCAAATATTGTACTTAATACACTATATTTGTCATCATTATCTACATATTTAGGATTTATTAAATAACATAAATTTTCTATTACAGATCTTATATCATTGTATATATATGCTTTTTCTATACCAATATCATTTAAATTTGAATTTGCACATTTAATTATTTCAGATAATTGAACTACAAATAAACTGTCCTTATAGTTTTTGGTTTCTCTTATTTTTGTTTTTTCTCCATCTTTATATAATTCAAATACCTTAGCATTTTTACTTTTCATCCAGTTAGTTTGTACTAATATATTAAAAAACAACATATTATGAGTAAATAAAATTAACTGTGGAGCATTACTTTCACTTATTTTTTTCTGTATTATTTTTATTGCTGTAGCAAATGAATATATTTTATTATAATCTAACGAATTAACTGGATCATCTATTATGATAATTAGTTTTTGTTTTTCCTCATTTGTTAATCCAGTTATTAATGTAGATAAATAGTATGAAAAAGCTAATGCAGAAATTTCCCCTGTACTAAGAATAAAAATTTTATTACTAATATTGTTTTCTTTATACTTCAAATTAAAATCTTTATCAACTTTGTATTTATCCATTCCAAAAAATTCTAACCATGTATTCATTTCTTTTATTGTTAAATCAGAATCTTCAACTTTTTTTTCGTATTTTTCTTTTTTTATCTTATTGTTATCTTTTTCTTCTGATAAATCTTTTAGCAATTTTTTTCTTTTAATAATACTTTCTCTCATTGAATATTCTAATATATCTTTGTTTAGATTTTTTATTTTTAATCTTAAATTACTTAATTCTTTTTTTGCATTTAACATTACTTTATTTACGTTTGAAGTTTCTTCACAAATTCCTTTACTTTTTTCTTCTAATATTTTAAATATTTTTACTTTTTCTTCTGCAGTATTTATTGATTTTATATCAAGAGCTTTAGATATATCTTTTATTTTTTTATTTATAATATTAATCAAGTCTTGCAATTCATTTTCAAACATAGTATATTCTTCTTCTGTAATATCTTGTTTTATTTCTAATATATTTTTATATTCTTTATTTTTCATAACTAAAATTTTAATATCTTTTAGTACTTCATTTTTTATTTTTTCTATTTCATCTTTTCTTTTTGTGAGGAATTCCTCTATCTTTTTGTTATTACTATGTTTATATTTTTTATACTCATTTATAAAATGATTTTTAGATATATCATTTTTGCAAAATGGACATTTGTTATCTTCTATATATAATATACCTGTGTCCATCCATTTTTTTCTTTCAACAATCAAGGATAGTATTTCATCCATGAAATCAATTTTAGTTTCATCTTCTGAATATTTCAGATTTTCTATTAATTCTTTTATATTAAACGTATTAACAAATTCATTAACTGTAATTATGTTGAATTTATCTGAATTCTTAAGTTTTTTGAAACCATTTATACAATTTTTTAATTTTTCTTCGTTATTCTTATTTACTTTTTCATCATTTTTTTCATTATAATTATCAATGTTGGTATCTATAGTACAATATTGATCCAATTCTTCTTTTATCATTAAGTTAGTACTATCTATCTTTTCTTTTATTATTTTACTAGTTTTTTTCCCTTCTTCTGTTATTTCTTGAATTTTTTTATTGCTTTCTTCATATTCTTTTTTTTCAATAGATATTTCAATCTCTTTAGTTTCAAATTTTCCATCTATTTTATTTTGTTCAAATTCTTCTAAATTTATATTATTTTTAATATAATCATCATTAAAGACTTTTAAAACTATTTGATCATCATTAATCCATTTTTTTTGAATACTATCATATTGAATTATTGTACCATTATCTAATTCAATATTTACTTCAACATTATCCATATTTTCAATATTTTTTATATTATCTATTATTTCTCCTGTTTTTTCATTTTCTTCTATTGATCTAAAGATATTAGATAATGTGCTTTTCCCTGTTCCATTATCTCCTCTTATTAAAACTTTACTCGTATGTATTGTTTTTGGTTGTCCATTTTTTTCTTCATTTTTAAATAATAAAAAATTATCAACCAATGCCCTATTATCAATAATTCCAACATTATTTATTACATTGAATTTTTTTATTTTCATAATATCGCCCTCTTTTTTTATATCACATTATACTTAAAAAATTTGTCGAAACTTGTCATTTATTATCAAAAAAAACAAAAATAATCTTATCTTTAACTAAGCGATAATTCATTCAAATAAAAAAAAACAGACTTTGCAAAAAGCCTGCATTTTTTATTATATCTAATTGTCCTTTTTGAATAGTATTCTTATTCTTTTAATAATTATCATTATAGTTAAAAATGTAATTAATAATATATAAGAAATTATAGCTGTAAATATAGTTCTAAAAATACTATTATTTATAGCCACATAAATCAACATGAAGAATACCAAAATTATATTGATTAGAACTGTAAAATTTATTGATGCATTTGTTTCTTCTAATATTTCTTTTTTTCTTTCTTCATTTTTATTTGATTCTATGTTTAATATTCCTCCTTGAAAAGCTAATAATGCAGATATTACAACTGAAATGACAACCATTATAGCTTCAACCATAGAATCAGAGAATGTATATAATATTGATATCCCTATTGCAGTAAGTACCGGAACAAAATAAAGAACTATTATATGTTTTTTTGCTCCACCGAATATTTTAAAATGATCTGTTACTATTTTAAATATATTTATGAAATTATTATTTTTCTTTATTCCATAAATAAATAATATAACTAAACTTAATATAATTAAAGAAAAAGCTATATTTAATTTCATAATTCACCTCTTATATTTTATTATAAACCATATGTTCTAAATATTCTTTTGTAACTTTTATAAAATGCTCTTTTAATTTATGATCATCTATATCTCCAAAACTATTTGATACTTCATCAGGAATACCTTCAATAATACTTAAATTATTTATATTATTTATATTAATAGTCCTTATTCTTCCATATATAGATGTAACAAATTTTACTCCACTGTAATCTATATCTTCAAATTCATATACTCTATTAGTACCATTGAAATATCCAGAAATAATTTCCTTCCATTTTTTTATGTTAGAAAATCCAGCAATTATTCTCTCTTCTCTACCATATCCCATGGTTTCTGTATCAGCTTTGTCATTTGAAACATTGTTTCTTGTGTAGATAATTTTCATTAATCCATCATTATCTATTAATTTTTTTACAAAAACTTCAGGACAAATATTCCCTGTAGTAGTATATAAATTCAATTCTTTATTTATAAATCTTTTTAAATAGTCTGTAGTTATAGTTTTTATTCCATATTGTCCAATATTTTGAAATATAATAATACCTTTACATGTATCATCATCTTTTGGTACAGCAAAAAAAACTCTAAAATGTATAGTTTCAGCATGTTCTTTTTTTCTAGTATATAAAATCTTATTTGTCTTTGTATTTACAATATTAGCTTCAATTCCATATCCTCCAGAATTGATATCAATATATGTATATCTAAATTTTTCGTTTTCTTCTACCTTAATGTTCTCTGTCTCTACTTTAAACATTTTTTGTTCAGAATCATTTAAAACAAATTTCTTACTATATTTTTGACAAAAATCTTTTAATAATTCGAAGAAATTTTCATACTCCTTTTTTTCACTCTTAATTTTTTTATTTAAATTTACTATATTTACAGTATTATTTTTACCAGGATTCTTTTCCCTAATCCATATACTGCATGCTGTTAAACTTAGATTATTCATTACTTCCCCCATTTTACATTTATTATTACTTTGCTTATTTATTTTTCCTATATATATCTATACTCTTTCCATCCTTAGTTTTCCATGTTATCCAACCATTATTTGCATACCCCAAAACAACCCAACCTGCTGTACTAGGCGAATTACACTCCACATCTTCCATTAAAATCCCATTTTCTATCTTTGCATTTCTTCTTGTTTCTGGTAACCAATCTTTATCACTTGGAAGGCATTGGCTATCTTTTAAAACAGTAAATTTTCCATCTTTTACTCTCATTGTTCCTTTTACTATTCCAGCACCTTTTATTTTTTCAGAAATATAATATTCTCCATTTGGTATTAAATATTTATTTGATCCATTTGTATCTTTTTGTATTTCATCTGTTGCGGTATTAAAAACTTCCTCTTTGCTTATTGATTTAGGATAAATTTGCTTTCCTTCAAGTGATGAAAGTAATTGAACAACAAGTTCTATATCAACAGCAAATAATTCGGTATTTTTAACATTGCTTTTACTAAATATTTCATGAATTAAAATCTCTTTTTCATCATAATCTTCAACTTCTATAGCAAACCTTCTTTGTAATCCAGTAATATTTACGTATCCATTTCTTTCTAAATTATACATACGTTGTTCAAAATTATCTATTCCTGTTTTTCCTATCTTAACTAATCCTGGAACAATTGTTGTCATACAATAAATAATACCTTTTGGCATTTGCATTCCTCCTTAATCAATATCTAAAACTTCTATTTAGTTGTAATTTTACCATAATTTTCATTTTTTGACAATTTTTAACAAAAATATATTTAAATAATATCTATATACTAATAAAATTAAAATGTGAAACCCTTTTAGAAATCAGTTTCACATTTTAATTCCCCTTTTATCCAATCACTTTTTGTTTCCAGTTTTCAATATATGTTTCCATATTCTTATCCCATTGATCATAACTGTTACATTTGATTGCTTCTTTATGTATGTAATTTAACAAATTATTTAATTCATCAATTGCTAAATTATTATTATATGTATATTTCAAAACTTTCATATATTGTTCTATAGTTAGTGGAATTACTGGAACCGGTGTTCCCATCCAACTTTGTTTATTTAAAATAAAAAATTGCCACATTGTTCTTACATTTATTCTACTTGAAATAAATAATCCAATTACATATATAGACTTATATTTTTTCATAATATTTAATACATGATCTATTACTGATGACGCTTCATGTTCCCATTGTAGAACACCAGTCATAAGAGATACTTCTGGTACAATTACATATTTATCCTTATATAATTCTATATCTGGTGTATTACCTTTTCCGGGTGCAAAAAATCTAGGCGACAAGTCTTCTTCTATCGTAAAGTTTCTTTTTACTTCTTTTTCTCCATCAATTGCAACTAATGATTTCCATGTGTTGCATTCTAACCATAATGCTGCCATATCTTCATTTCCTGTAATAATATCTTCAAATTTATCTAGGATTTCTTTTCTAGTTTGCTCTTTTTTAGAAATATACTTAATAAATACCTCTTCATTTAAACTTGTAATATCATCTATTAATTCTTTTTCTATAAGTTTTAATTCAGTTTTTTTATCTGTTTTTTCTACTCTTATAATATATTCTTTTATATTTTTATCAATAGTAAATGCATATTGCTTTTTGTACTCTTCAATTTTGTTTTGTAATAAATATATTTTCTCATATATAAGTTCTTTTCTTTCATCTTTATTTTCCCAAGGTAAAGTAATATTGTGTGAACTACCATACCACTTCATATAATCTTCAATATTATCTTCATCTACTTTTTGAAACTTATACTTATTTATTAGTAACTCAACTTTTTTTCTAGCGTGTTCTGCCACTCTAACTTTCGTGTAATTTCCTCTTCCGCTTAGATCAAATAATCCTGTATACAATAAAGACCTATTAATAGCATCGCCATAATCACCACATAAAGTATTAACATTAGGTTCTATGCCATAATTATCTTTATAAATGTCTTTAAATATACTCTCGCATTTAGTCCTATCTGTTTTATTTGGTATTGCATTATATTTTTCTCTAAATTTTTCTATTGCATTATAAAGAGTATCTATTTCTTCTATACTATTGCATCCAAATATAAATCCCATTTCATATCTATTTACATATTTAAATTTATCTATTATTTTTAATATAATTTCAAAAGGAAATATCACTTTTCCATCTGGAATATTTCTTCCTATGTCTGTTGCCTTACTTGGAAAATGCATTTTTAATAGTTGTTTTATAAAATCTTCACTATCAAATCTATCATTTTCAATTAACTTTCCAACCTCTGTACTTTGAATTATCCCATCTTTATCAACATAACCAAATCCAAAAAATTCAAAAGTTGCTTTATCGTTTCTTGCATTACTTTCTGTTTCAGTAATATCAAACATCCCTGACACATAATCCTCATAGGACATTTGAGCTAAATTCTCATCCTCATCTTTATGTGCATTATACACATATTCTCTTCTAATAGGATGAATAGCTTTTCCTCTTATATCTAATTGTTCTAATTTCTCTTCCCAATTTTTATTTTCTAGTTTTGAAAAATATTTAAACCATTGTACTGTTTTTACAACACTTCTAGGTTTTGTTCTCCAACCCCATGACATATTATTTCCTCCTAATAATTTGTTATTAATAAATGTTCCACATCTTTATCATTTCTATTTTGAAAACTTACAAGATATTTTTTATCAAATGTCTTAATATGAAATTCTTTTGTGTTATATAAATTGTATATGAAATCTGTATTTTTTATAATTAACATTATATTAGCTTTTGTATTTTTTAAATATTCACATAATCTTATTTGGTCATTTTTTGCAAACTCATTTTGGGCATATGTTGAAAATTCTGTATCATATGGTGGATCTAAAAATATAAAATCATCTTTTTTCGGTTCAATTTTCTTAAGAAAATCTTCAAAATCATCGCAATATATTTTTGTATTTTCCATATATTTTTTAATTTCTTTACTTCCTATATAGTCAATTTTTTTGATAAACTCTTTTCGGTTATAACTTATACCACCATAAGGCACATTAAATTTTCCGTTTTTATTGTATCTAAACATTGATGCATAGCAAAACTCTCTTATAAAATAAAATATTGCTGTATAAAATGATGTATTAATATTAAGATTTTTATATTCATTGTATAAATGTCTAAAGTGCATATAAAATGCACTTTTAAATGCACATTCAATATTATCAAGAGTATCTTTTGTACTCATTTTTGCTTTTTGATTTTCTATTTTATACATTCTATTCATTTTAGAAATTAAGTTTTTTACAATTTCATTAATAAAATTATCTATCTCAATATTAAATTCAGCAGATAGTATTCCATTAAATTCCTCTGCATGTCTTATAACAAATGCATATATTTTATCATTAAATTGAACTTTGATATTTTTTATGTTATTACTAGTAGAAAGTTCTTTACAATAATCTCTATATATTTTTAACAATTCCTTTGAATTATTTTCAACAACACCTTCTAATAGTCTCCAATTTTTGTATATAGCCTTTAATTTATCAAAAAATTCCTTATCTTGATTACTAATGCATCTATATAAATTTATTAACTCCTCGGATTTATCATTTATGATTGAATCTCTTACATTAATATCAAAGTATACAGCTCCTCCTCCAACAAAAGGTTCTATATACCTATTTATTTTGCTTGGTAAATTTTCATTTATATATGGTAATTCTTTTTCTTTTCCACCAGCCCATTTTATTATTGGATTCATAAAAATAATCTCCTTTATTTATACTAATAACTTTATATCACAAATAAAAATTTTTTTCTACAATTTATATCATATTTGTAGAAAACCTTAAATTTAAAACTAAATTCCAGTGATGGATTAACAAGAATTTAGTTTTGGAATATTTCATGCTATAATTATATTAATACTTTACTTTGGTACAAGGAGGTATTATTATGGAAAATACAAATCAAAAACACTTAACTTTAGAGGATAGAAATTATATTGAACAGGCACTTAATCATGGTATGACATTTAAAATTTCTATCTAAAGATCCATCCACAATTTCAAAAGAAATTAAGAAACATAGAATAAGAAAAGAACCTAATACTTTTAACGGTTGTGGTAACATTTGCAAAAACAGATTCTCATGCAGAAGAAAAAATGTATGTGGTAGAAATTGCAATTTCTTGTGTTTTAAATGTAAAAGATGTAACACTTATTGCTCTGATTTTCAAGAAGATATTTGCCTTATATTAACACAGGCTCCTTATGTTTGTAATTCTTGTTCTTCAAAAAGTGCTTGTAGATTGGTCAAATACTATTATCGTGCTTTACCTTCCTATCATCAATACAAACATACTTTATCTACCTCAAGACAAGGCATTAACCTTTCTAGTGAAGAACTTTGTGAATTAGACAATATCGTTTCTCCATTAATTAAACAAGGGCAGACCATATCTCATATTTATCAAACACAAAATTTGAAATGTTCTAAATCTTCACTTTACAACTATATTGATCAAAATCAGTTATCTGCTAGAAATATTGATTTACCAAGAAGAATTAGATTTTCTTGTAGAAAATCTAAAAGGAATCCTCCAAAAGATACTTCTATTCGTAAAGGGAGAACTTATGATGATTTTGAAAAATATTTATTAGATAATCCAGATACTCAAGTAGTTGAAATGGATACTGTTGAAGGTAAAAAAGGTGGAAAAGTACTTCTTACTATGCTCTTTAGAAACTCTAAACTTATGTTAGCTTTTCTATTAGAAGATAAGACAAGAAATTCTGTACTTAAAGTATTTAATTGGATTGAAGGTATCCTTGGAAATGATTTATTTGAAAGAACTTTTCCTGTTATCCTTACAGATAACGGTACTGAATTTTCAAATCCTTTAAGTTTAGAATTTAATCACGATGGAATTGGAAGAACTAGAATATTTTTCTGCAACCCAGGAGCTTCTTATCAAAAAGGAGCTATTGAAAAAAATCATGAGTTTATTCGCTACGTTATACCAAAAGGCTCTTCTATGGACAACTTGACTCAACAAGATGTCGACTTAATGATAAATCATATTAATAGCTTAACTAGACCTAGTTTAAACAATTCTACTCCTTATGATTTAGCACAAATACTATTAGATAAAAATGTATTAAAAAAGTTGAATCTCAAAAAGGTTCCCGCCAAAGAGATTCAACTAACTCAAAAACTACTAAAGAAAAATTAATTTAAATTAAATTTTACATATACCCAAGTAAAGTTTTAATTTAAAATCACATGACCCAACGAGTGGAATTTACTAAAAAAAATTTAATCCTAGTCGTTTATTTGTTATGCAATTTTTTAAAATTTTTCTTTATCATAACTATATTTTATCATATTTTTGTACAAAACCACAACAAAAAAGAGAAAAAATCCTTTATTTGCTGGACTTTTCTCTTGGATTAGTAAATTCAGCTAAAAGTAGAATTTACTTTTATATTTAACCTTTTGTAACTTTTTGTCTGTTTTAATTTTCTCCATTTTTCGACAAACACCGCCTTATTTTATACTTAACTCTCGTAGAGCAAGAATAGCTGTCCGACGAACAGCCTCAAACAGCTTGAAAGCAGAGCTTTCAACACGGATGACAAATAGTAAAAATAGCTGACAAATGTCAGGCAAGACATATTTTCTTTAATTATCATGTTCACAATTTTTGTGAATTCCAATGCCCACAATACTTTTACCAATTCTCATCTTTTATTCTTTGTTCTATATCATAAACTAATTTAAGTATTACATATTCAGCATCTCTAATTGAATTTTTACATTTTTCTAATGCCAAAGACACTTCAGAAGTTCCTATTCTTTTTAATAAATCAATTTTGTTTTCTTCTTTTAATTTCTTAGCTAAAACTCTTATTGCCATTTTTAATATTCTTTCTTCTTTTTCTCTAAACAAGTAAAACTTAATATTCTTAAAAACCTTACTAACTTCAAAATCAATAATTCCTATTCTATACCTTTCAAACACTTTTTTTGCATCTTCTAAATCTTTATCTGTAATTTTTTCTACAACTTCTTCTTTTATCTCTGCTACTATTATTGGATCTTTTTTCACTTCAATTGGCTTTATTTCTTCTTTCTTTTCTTCTACTTTTGGTGCTTCATAAGTTTTGTGAATCACTTGTGGTTTAGGTGTTTCACAATATTTTATATACACTATATTAGGCTTTCCTACATCATTCCAAACATCTTTTATTAATCCTACTGAATTTAATTCCTTATGAATTTTAGTAACTGTATTTATAGATACATTTAAAGTATTCATTAAATACTTTCTTGGATTTTCTATATATACTTTTCCCTCTTTATCTTTCTTTACATTTTTATTCTGTTGTATTAAATCTCTATAAACACAATATGCTACTTTTGAATTTAATCCTATATTTTTATATTTATCATCTTCAAATAAAAATTTATATAATTTAAAAAATCTATTCATATCTTATATTTTTAAAGGGATAACAATTTTAATTTATTGTTATCCCTTTTATGGCTTTTTGCTATTTCTAACTCTCCCACACATTTTATTTATTTTTGAAATAGCTTTGTAAACCATTTTAATTCCTCCTAACTTAAGAATTTATAGAAGCATCTTCTTGTTTTTGTAAGTATTTATCTAGTGCTTCTTTTCTAAATAATACTTTTCCTCCAACTCGTGAGCATGGTATTTGTTTTCTTTTTACTAGTTGTGTAACCAACCAATATGATACGCCCAAATACTCTGCTGTTTCTTTCATTGTTAGAGTTGTTCTTGTCACTTTTTCAAGTTCCATATACTCACCTACCTTTCTAGTAATTGTATTGACATTCAATGTTATTGCTAATATAATATTGTTATACAATCACTAATTATATTTTAATTGTAGTTGTATTATTTAGTAAATCCGACAATAAAAGATTATATAAAATAAATTGAAATTGTATGTGTTTTTAGGAGGTTATATGTTCTATTACAATATTTCATTTGATTTTGAAAATAATAATGAATTTCTTTGCTATTATACAATAGAGAATAGAAATAATAGTATTTATTCATTTACTCGAACAACTATAAAGCAAAAACCAGGTACCTTTTTAATAGAATTTTTAAATACTGATTTTAGAAAAAGAAAAAATTTTGACAGCTTTGTAACTAAATATTCTTTTATAGATTTATATGCTAAATTGCTATCTAAAGAGTTTAATGAAAAGGATATTTTTTCTTTTAAATTTACAAATGAAGAATTGCAAAATTTGTTAGATAACATGTATAAAAAATACTCTGAAGATTTTATTGAATTTGGAGAAATATTTAAAGATATAGCAAATACTAAAAGTAGATATAAATTATTAAGTAATTTATTAAAAACTGAAAGTCCTAAGGAATCCGAAATTTTTGATATTAAGGCATACAATATATCCACAAAAGATTATTGGCAACAATTAGAAGAATTTTCAGATGTTAGACTTTATAGAAATATATGAAAAAAATAATATTACAAACGAAATTCCTTATTCTTTTAGAAGTAAAGACTTTTTAAATATTATATATTTATCATTTAAACATATTGAATGTTATAAACATCCTATATTACAATGTGAAAATTGTAAAAAATTATTCATACCAGACTCTGCACACGACATTAAATATTGTAATAATATCTTTAAAAATAATAAGACTTGCAAGCAACTTGCACCTGAACTTAAATATCAAAAAACTTTAAAAGCTGATCCCGTACTACAAAAATATCGTTCTAGATATCAAGCTATTCAAAGATTATCAAGAGAAAACCCAGAAAAGCATCAAGCATTATATGAATATTATAAAGTTGAAGGAAAAAAGATGAAAAGTGAATATTTAAGTAAAGTTATAACAGCTAAAAAATTTGAAAATTGGATTGATAGTACAAAAATAAGGAAAGATAAATAAGTTATTTATAGTAAAGTTAGGAGAATAGGCATGGAAAATATAGAATATTTAAATAAAATTTGGAAAATTAAAATTGATAGACCTATGGGTAGCAAACATCCAAAGCACGGATTTATTTATCCTGTAAATTATGGGTATGTACCAAATACAATTAGTGGAGATTCTGAAGAATTGGATGCTTATGTCTTAGGAATTTATGAACCCTTAGAAACTTTTACTGGAAAATGTATTGCAATTATTCATAGAACTAATGATAATGATGATAAACTAATTATTGTTCCTGAGAACAAAACCTTTACAGATGAAGAAATTAAGGTATTGACAGATTTTCAAGAGCAATATTTTACGAGTATTATTTTAAGACCAAATGATTATATAAATTGGAACAAAAATATTCCTGAACTTTCTGTTACTAATTTAGAAAATAGTTTAAATTTTTATAAAACTGCTGGATTTAAAATAGAATATGATAGACCAGAAAACAAATTTGCGTTCATATCTTTTGGCAATATTCAATTTATGTTACAAGAGTTATCTGATAATGATAAATGGAATATTGGGGAATTAAAATATCCATTCGGTAATGGAATAAACTTTCAATTAGAAGTTGAAGATGTCGAAAATATATATAATAATTTTAAAAATAATAATTATACAATAGCTTTTGATATTGAAGAAAATTGGTATAGACAAGATAGTAAAATACTAGGAAATAGAGAATTTTTAATACAAGACCCAGATGGCTATTTACTACGATTTATGCAAGACTTAGGTGAAAAGGCTGAATAAAATAACTCAGCCTTTTTATTTTTTATATTTTTTAGCTACAATTCCATACAAAACTCTTTTTAATAATATTCCTTTTTCTGTTTTATATCTTTTCACATATTCGTCAAATAAATCTTTTTCAACTATTGTTCTGTGTTCAAACGCTTTTCCTTTTATTTCTGAAAAATCATCTAATATTGGTGTTTTTAATAATAGTGCCATTAGGTCATCTTCTGTTTCATAGTATTCATTTTGTAATATCTCAACTTTTTCAATATTTCTAAATCCCGCTTCAACTAAATCTTGATAATCCTTCAATGATATTGCAATTTCATCATTATATGCCTGACCTCTTCCAAATAACTCTTTTATTTCCCAGCAATCTTTTTGATCTATTCCTTCTATTACAAGTATTCCACCTGGCACCAAACAATCACAAATTTGTTTTGCATTTATAATTGTATGTCTAGCTGATATTAAATCAAAAGTTTCTTTTGGAAAATTCATATTTAAATTATCCATTTTGGTGAATTTCACTCTTTTATTTGGATATTTCCTAGCATTTTCTTTTGCTGTTTTTATCATTTCCTCTGAAAAATCTGTAGCGATTAACATTCCTACATTTGGATAATTCTTTAGTGCCTTTTCTCCTCCACCTGTTCCTAAATCTAAGCACAAAGATTTTTCATTCGTATTTTCTTTTATTTTTTCCCAATAATTCCAATTAGTTAAATCTTCAGTTCTGCACTTTATTTGACTAAAATCCCAGTTTCCTATTTTTTCGTAATAATTTAATTCATTTTCTTGCATTCTGCATTCTCCTTTACTTTTTTATTTGGTTGTATATGCAAAAAGAACCTCCCTTCTATGAGCAAAGCAAAAACAACCATAATTTTGCTATGGTTAAATTTTGCCATTCATAGAAAAAGGTTCTCAACATTTTCTATTATTCAAACTATTTCTAGTTATCAATTTCTTCGGTAGCATCACGCGAATGGACGAATTGAAATACTACAATATTAGTATAGCATAATTTTTAATGTTTTTAAAGTCTTTTTATATAAATACTCAGTTTTTGCCATATACTTTTTAAAATTTAACTAAAATCAATTATTGGTTAAACTTTCATATTTTCTTACTCATCTCTGAATATTTTCTTTTGCAGGAATATTAAAGTATTTTGTGGCTTCCTTAAAACCATAGTGTTCATCAATACAATATTTTACAACTTCTAATTTAAATTCACTTGAGTATCTACTCATAAAAAATACACCTCCAAATGTTAAATTTTTGTCTAATATTGAGGGTGCACTTCAATTAAAGTGGATTGTTAAATTTTCTTTTTTTAGTATAATAGTTTTTTTTAGTCGATGCTGTTTTATCTATTTTTTCAAATAAGTTAATGTGTTTTTCTAACAAGATTTTAATTATTATATTTTCTTCCGAATCTTTATCTTTTAAAATATTTTCTTTTACCAAAATAGAACTATTATCTATTTTGTAATTTTCTGCTAAAATCTTTAGAGCGTTAAAGATGGTCAAATATTTATTTAATAAACTATTAAATACTTTATCCCATGTGATATTTTCAATTTCCATTTTATCTAAGTCATTTATACTTTTCATAAATTTATCTACTGATAAAGCCAATGTTTGACACAACAAATATTGCGGAATATCATAATAAGATTTAGTTTCTCCTGTATGAACATATCTGTTTCGGAAAATATATATTCTATATATACTCATTCTTATTCTTTTTACTATCTTATTTAATTCTATATTTAATTTGTGTGGATTAGTAATTATTTCTTTATATTCATATATACAGGTTTGAAAATACTTTCCTTTTACTTTTTTTATATATGTATCTATTGAACCATCATAACAACATTTTATAAATTCTTCAACTCTTCTCGTACCTATCTTAGACCTTTTTAACGTAACATTAAGTTTTTTTCTAAATAAGTCTATTGCTAAAATTTGAGGCATATAATTTAAAACAGAATCAAATCCACTTTTTGTAGGTGATTTACTATATAATGTTTCTAATGCTATCCATTTATTTATAAATTGTTCAGTTGACAATGTATTATTATCTTTTTCTGAATAATCTATTATATTAAAAAAATCTTTAACTAATATACTATCTTCTCTATCCTCTTTTTCATCTTTATAATAATATCCTGTTAAATTTCGCAACGTACTTATAGAACTATCTATTATTTTATATGTTCCTTTATAATAGTCATACTTAAACATATCATTTAAAGACTTATCTTTAATATTTAAATATTTATTTGCTTTTATAATACAGTTTTCATTTTCATCCAAATCTATCTTACTTCCAATATAAAACTTTTCAAAATTAAAAATTGATTTCATTCTTTTTATTTGTTTACTTATTCCTTTGTAATAGTCATTATTATTAAAATATATATGACAATAATATTTCTCTGATAAAAAATTTTTACCTTCAATTTTTATATTCTTACCTAATTGCACATCCTGAGCTTTAAAACTATTTTTTAGAAACCTTTCATCTCTATCATTAAAATGAACTAATGGTATATATATATCATAATTTTCCTTACTATTAAATAAGAAATCTATAAATTCACTTGGTGTTTCAAATATATTGTCATATATATAACTCTTTACTATTTCATTTAAAAATTTATATGTATAACCCAAAGATAATAACTCATTAATTAACGTTTCTATTAATATCTCTAATTTTTTATAATTAGTGCACTCTTGTAATTCTTGTAATATTACTTCAATCAATTTATCTATATACTTTTTGCCAAATATCGTTTTTACATGACTAAAGTAATTATATAGCTCTAAGCAATTAATCTTATCCCTATTATCTAAAAATTCTTTTATTTTTTTTATAATATTAATATATGTTCCCATATCTAATTCTTTTAAAATAATGTCTTTTTTTAAAAACTCTATAAAATCTTGTGCTAGTTCAAAATATTTTTTATTACCTGTCTCACTATTAACATTACACAAATCTAACATTTCCTTTAAACAAAAATTAAAACATATCATCGTAGGCATTTGTAAAAAAGAATTTTGCATTGATGTTAAGTTTATAATTTTATCTTTAAAAAATTTTTCTTCCTCACCTTCATTTATAAATGCATTTATTTTCATAAAATTACTTTTTCTCCCTCTTACATTTTTAATTATCTGAGTTTATTTTATCATTTTTCTCTTCAAAAATCTACCAATTTCAGTATTTCCAACAATTTTTATTTCTACCTTTTTCGACATTTTTCTCACTTTTACCATACACATATAAAAAACTTTTCTAAAAAATCAATTGTCGGTTAGACTTTTGTTTTTCAACTTAGTATAATTAATATATACAATCTTTAACTTGTAATTTCATTTTAAATTACAAAGATACTCTCTCCCACACAGAAAGGAGGATTTTATGGCAGGGAGTATAGAAAAAAGAGGTACAGACACATATAGGTTGGTTTACTTTTGCGGTAAAAACCTAGATGGTAGTCCTGCAAGACATACAAAAACTGTTCATTGTACAAAAAAGGAAGCCAAGCTTGAACTAGCAAAATTTGTTGCAGATGTTGAGAAAGGAAATGTTATTGAAGGCAATTCTATTACGTTTGAAGAATTTACTGAAATATGGAAAAGAGATTATGGTGCTAAAGAACTGGCGCCTACAACTTATTCTAGATATGTCGCAATCTTAAACACTAGAATTCTACCATACTTTGGCAAGTTTAAACTGGATAAGATTAAGCCTACAGATATTATGAAATTTTATGATATGCTTGAAAATGATACACAAATTAAAAGATTAAAAAATAATAAAGGAGAAAGGCTTAAGAAACCCTTATCTAGAAAAACTATTTTAGAACATCACAGATTACTTCGAGCAATGCTTCACAAAGCTGTATACTGGCAACTACTTGTAAATAATCCAGCCGAAAGAGTTCAACCGCCAAAAGTTCATAAGCCTAAGAGAAGATATTATGATGATGAGCAATGTAAATTTTTATTAGAACATTTAGAACAGCTAAATGCAGATAATATAAAATACAAAGTAGCTATTATCATTACAATATTCACTGGGGTAAGACTTGGCGAACTTATGGGATTAGAATGGAATGATATTGATTTTAGAAATGGAATTATTAGTATTAACAAAGCAAGTCAATATTTATCTGATAAAGGAATATTTACCAAAGAACCTAAAACAGAAAGCTCAATTAGAGAAGTTGCTATACCTACATTTGTGATTTCATTGCTTGAAGAATATAAGTTGTGGTATGAAGAACAAAAATCATTATATGGCGAATTATGGACTAATTCTAATAGATTATTTGTACAAGCTGATGGCAAACCTATGCATCCAGATACAATCAGTAAATGGTTTGTAAAATTTGTAGGAAATATCGGTCTTCCCGTAATAAACTTTCACGGATTAAGGCATACAAATGCTACACTTTTAATATCTCAAAACATAGATATTGCAGTTGTCGCAGCAAGACTAGGACATGCACAAATTACAACGACATTAAACTTTTATGTGCATCCTGTAATATCACACAATAGGGTTGCAGGAAATGTATTGCAAAATTTATTATTAACACCAAAAGATTAAAAAAAAGATAAAAAGTAAAATTAAGAAATTTATTGAAATATATAGTATTTGAAGGTTATGAAGAGTTCGATTTCTCCCCAAAATCTCCCCATTTTATGAAAAATAGCTAGATTTTAGATATTTTTGCAAAAATAAAAAATCGCTAAAACCTTTAAGGTTCTAGCGACTTAGGCGTGGTTGCGGGGGTAAGACTCGAACTTACGACCTTCGGGTTATGAGCCCGACGAGCTGCCAACTGCTCCACCCCGCGATGTATTTAATTTCTTAACCTTTATTAGTATACTTCTTTTTCTTAGTGTTGTCAATATATATTTAGAAAAATCCTTGATTTCACAGATTTTTTTATTTAATATTAACCATTTATTTTAATCTACATCTATATTAATTATACCTAGCATGAGCTCAGCCTTTTGCCTTGCTCACACTATAATTTTATGCTATTTTACCGTTACATATTCCTTTATATTTTCAAATTTTGCTTCTCCTATTCCTTTTACTTCTTGTAATTCATCTATTGATGTAAATTTGCCATTTTGCTCTCTGTATTCTACTATCTTCTTCGCTATTGATGGGCCTATTCCTGGCAATTGTTCAAAGTCTTCTTGCTTTGCTTCATTTATATTCACTTTTTGTTTTTTACCTCCTTCTACTTTATCTTTTATAATCACATTATTTCCACTTTCTGTGGTTATATACACCTTTCCTTCGTTTGCTTCTTTCTCTTTTTTGCTAGGTATATATATTTTTTGTCCATCTGATAACACAAATGCCAAATTTACTTGGTCTAAATCTGCTTCTTGTGTAACTCCTCCTGCTTTTTTTATTGCATCTGAAATTCTTGATTCTTCTGGTAATTCTATTATTCCTGCATTTTTTACTTTTCCTGTAATGTGCACAATTATTGTGCTTTCTTTTGGTTCATCTGCTTCCACATTTGTGTAAAAATCATTAAAATTATATTCTTCTTTTCCCCCATTTGTAGTGTATATGTATATTCCAACTCCCAATATTACTAATGTCCCCACGATTCCAATAATTAATTTTTGCTTAAAACTTAATTCCATATTTATTCCTTTCCAAAAAACTTGAAATTTTGGCAATTTTAATATATATTTATATTTGTAACTTAATATAATAAACTTATAGGAGAAATTTCATGAAGAAACTTAAAATAATATTTTTTATTTTTATATTTTTAATGCAATTTATCATATTTATATCTCCTTCTTATGCTGATAGTGATAATTTAAAAACATATTGTCCTTCATGTATTTTGATTGAAGCTAATACTGGAAAAATTTTATATGAGAAAAACTCTAATGATGTAAGGTTTCCTGCAAGTACTACTAAAATTATGACTGCCATTTTAACTGTTGAAAATTGCAATCTTGATGATGTTGCAACAGTCAGTCACAATGCTGTTTATTCAATTCCTTATGATTACACTCATGCTAGTTTAAAGGAAGGCGAGGAACTTACAATTGAACAACTTTTGTATGCTCTTATGATTCCTTCTGCAAATGATGCAGCAATAGTATTAGCAGAACATATTTCTGGTAGTGTTGAGGAATTTGCTAAATTAATGAATAAAAGAGCTGAAGAGCTTGGTTGTAAAAATACTCATTTTGTTAATCCAAATGGTATTCATAGTAAATACCATACATCAACATCTTATGATTTAGCTTTAATGGGAAAATTTGCTATGCAAAATAGCATTATTAGAAAAATAGTGTCAACTACCCAGTTTACATTACCTGCAACAAATAAATATAGTAAAGCTGACAGAACTTTTAATAATTCAAATGATTTATTAAGTACATATAGCAGATATTATTATGAAGGAACTACTGGTGTTAAAACTGGTTATACTGGTGAAGCAGGAAATTGCATTATTGCAAGTGCTAAAAAAAATGATTTTGAAGTTATTTTGGTTGTACTTGGTGGTGAATCTACAAATACTGGTTTAAGTCAAAGATATTTAGATTGTAAAACTTTATTTGATTATGCTTTTAATAATTATTCATTAAAAACATTAAATGAAAAAAATGCTGTTTTAAAGCAAATTACAGTTTGTGGAGCTACTGAAGAGACACAAAATTTAAATGTTCTTATAAAAGATAAAATAGCAATTTTTTCTGAGAATAGTGCAGATTTATCTAGCTTAGAACCTGAAATTACTTTGGATGAAAATTTAATGGCACCAATTTCTGCTAATAGCGCAATTGGTAAAATAACTTATAATTATGATGGTCAAACATATTCATCTGATTTAATTGCCGAAACTCAAGTACTGTCATCTGATTTTTTACCACTTTTATTTAGAATTTTATTAATTTTTGTTGTTTTATATTTGCTATTTTTACTTTTGAAAAAACCTAAAAATAAATCTAAAAAAACATATAAGAAAAAAACTAAAGGTGGAAATTATAAATTTACGCAGTTTAGTAATTATTAAAAATAATAGGGCACTAATTTTAATTAGTGCCCCATATTTTTTTATTCATCTTTTCCTAAAATAATCGTAACATCAACATCTGTTTCTTCTGCAGATGAACTTCTTTGAGTTTGTACTAATAATTTCATTTCATCTATTGCAGCGTTTTCAACATTTCCTCTTTTTATTATTATGCTATTATCAATGCTTGAAGTTTCTGAACTTTGTATATTAGTATATCCAGCTTTTTTTAATCTGTTTTCTATTTTTTCTAATTTAACACTACTTCCACTTCCGTTTAAAACTTCAATTTTAATTTTTGATTTATCAATTCCAGTTGTATCAACACTACTTGTGTCTATTTCTTCATCTTGTAGTTCTGGGTTTAAGAATAGTTTGTCAATTACTTTTGCAGTTTCTTGCTCTTCTGCTGCATAAATCCAAACTCCATTTGTGTATTCTGATGCACCTGGTAATTGTTCTGTTCTTAAATTTTCAGTGTTAAATTCTACTATATAAGGAATGTAATCTTTAACAATATTAAAGTCTATATTTGTTTCAACATATTTTTGTGCAATGTCTATAAATTCATTTATTTTTAAAATGTTTTCAACTTTTAATGTTTGCTTTGCAAGTGCTTTTAAGAAATTTCTTTGTGTTTTCATTCTACCATAATCTTCAATTCCATATTCAGATGGATATGTTGAACCATCATTATTATGTCTAAATCTAACAACTTGCTCAGCCTTATCACCATCTAGTTTTTGAACTCCGGCTTTCAAGTTAATATGTAAATTTTGTCTATTTGAATCATACTTCATATCAATTGGTACATCAAATGTTACTCCACCTATTGCATCAACTAATGCTTTAAATGCTTGTGTATCAACTTTTAAATAATATTTGATATCAAGTCCAGTTAACTCATTTACTTCTTTTAATGAATTTTCAGCTCCTGTTTGATATACTGCATTTATTTTATCCCAAGCTGTTGCTTGACTTTTATTATATCCAATAAATGTATCTCTAGGTATTGAAAGCATAGAAGCTTGTTGTTTTTGTGGATCATATTCAGCTATCATAATAGTATCTGTTAAGTTTTCACTTTGTCCTAATAATAAGCAATAAATTTTAGGTAAAGTTTTAACTGTTTCTTGGTCATGTCCAATTGCTGTAGCTAAAATTCCTTTTAAACCTCCACCATTTTTATGTACTTTATATGCAAATACTCCTCCAACTATTAATAAAAGTAATAATAGTAATAATAATATTTTTTTACCAATTCCCTTTTTCTTCTTTTTATATTTCGTTTGTTTTTCTTCTTTCAATTTTTTCACCTAATTCCTTTTTATTTGACAATTTATATAATAACAAAAATCTTGCCTTTTGGCAAGATTTTTAATTGAAATTTAAAATATGATTTTTAATAATAAATTGTTATTATACATCGCACTTCCTATAAACGATTTTTGTAATGCAATTATAAATGAAGTATTATTTATCATTGGGCTTATAAATGAAATTATTGCTAATGCAATATATATAATTACTAAAGATTGTAGCAATCCGTATACTACTCCTCCTAGTTTATCACATTGTTTTATAACTGGTAATTTAGTGATTAAATTTGCCAAACCTTTGATAAATAATAGAATAATTCTACTAACTATAAATAAACCAATTGCAACTGCAATATTAATAATCATAATAGCAACATTTCTTGCTGTTGATTCTACTATTGCTGTTTTTGCTTCATTTCCAGCTTTCTCTACTGATTCATTTATATAATTTGTAATAACATCTGGCATATTTTCTTGTGTTTTTTCTTCTTCTGGTTTTTGTTCTTCTTGCTTTAAGAAACTTTGTTTAATTGCCTGTTCTAAGTTTTCATCCCAGTCAGTTTTATTAATTATAAAATTTGATACAGGTTTAAATAATATAAATGCAATTATTAACGCTAATACAAATGATACTATTTTTAAAAGTGATCCTGTTAAACCTTTGTGATAACCAATTAAAATACATAATGCAATTATAGCAACTATTACTAAATCAATTATTATACTCATTGTAACTCCTCCTATAAATTAACAATTTCTATTTTGTCTCTATAAATAATTCCGGCTACGCCGTCGCCCAATATAATTTTTTCAATTACTTGAGAAGATGTATACCTTTTTATAAGCCATGCATTTGTGTCTACAAAATAAACTTCATCTCCAAAATTAATTGCTATTACATTGTTACATGAATCCACAGCTTTTGCAACTTCTTCAATTGTGTATATACTTTCTTTTCCATTTGATGTGTTTTGTATTTCTATAACTGTATCTGCGCTAAAAATTCCTGTTGACTTTTCATAAGTTCTAAATATATGTCCATCTAATTCTATATCTGCAAATGTAATTTTAAGGTTGTCTTCATTTAATTTTACAAGTTCAACATCAACTCCAGATTCAAATTTATGAATTCCATCATCATACATACAAATTAATTGGTTCTTGTCTTGATATTTTATTCTTAAAATTAAGCTATCTTGTGGTGCATTATATGTGTATTTTGCTTCAGTATTTTTTTCTTTTACATCTTTAATTGATATTATTTTTATATTTGATTGTATTACTGTTCCAGAATTATTTACTTCTGCATAAGCAAATTCTGAATTATCTGGTGATACATAAGCATCTACTGCAATAGTATTTGATAAATATGTTTTAAATAGCTCATTTCCTTTTGTATCAAATGTACTAATTACTGCTTTATGTGTTGTTCCTGTTACTATTGCACATACATATCCATTTTTGTTTACTGTTACTTTATTTAAATTTCCATCTATGTTCTTTTCCCATATAACATGATCTTCTGATATTAAGTATATTTTTTGACTATTATTTTCTGCAATTACTAAATACTTTCCATTCACATCATATATTGGGTTATTAATTTCAATTTTTACTTCTTTCTCTTTTTTACCAGATGCACTGTATTCATTTAAAGTATTTTCTGCAAGTACACAAATATATTTTCCATAAGTAAAAATATTTGTATTAGAATCATAATCAATTTCAATTATTGGTACATTTTCCTCTGTTACATCTTTTCTAAATATATATCTGTCCATAAAGTTTCTAAAATTTTTATTAGTATTATATATTATTGCTGATGTAATGACTAATATTATTAGTATAATAATTGCAATTACTATATACAATTTCTTTTTATTAAATTTTCTATCTTTTCTAAATTTTATTACTTTGTCCATTGTTTTATTCCTTTATATTTTTATACAATAACTATATACTACATTCAGTTAAATTACAAGTATTTTACTTTCAAAATGCCCCAAATTTGTATTAACCCCAGTATACCAAATATTGGATATAGCAAACTTACCAAATTTGAAAATCCCACTGGCGCAACTAATACTGATATTACACAAATTCCAATCATCCATATTTCTTCATTTTTATTAACATTTTTTATAAATCCATAGCCAGATGCTATTGCAGTTGTAAATATTGCAATTAATATAACTATTCCATAAATCACTGAATATATATTTCCAAATTCTTTTGTTATCTGTATAAGTGGCAATTCCAAATTTTGCACATAATTATTTCCTCTTAATAATAAAAAATATAATGCTAAGCCAAGCACACATAAAATTGTACTGCATAATATACTGCACATTTTTATTTGGCTTTGTTTTTTTATATATAGATTAAGTTCTATTAAGATTGGAATTAATAAAATACTGTTATAACTTGCATACAATACACTACTAAATAACCAACCTGTGCAATAATTTATTTGGTTGTTGTTGCTTGCTATAAAATTAATATTTTTTATTCCAAGATAGCTTATAAAGAAACATAAAAATGGTATTAATATTGTATTTATTGATACAATGCCTTTAGTATTATTCTTAAATGTTATATAGCATAATATGCTAATACATATTGCTGGAATATAAATTAAAATTTTAAATTCCTGGTTAAAGTATGCACTAAATCCAGCTATCATTACAAAAAATGATATTAATAAAAAACATTGTATTATTACTTGCATTAATTTATTTAATTTTTTATTTGTACTTAATATTAATAAAAAATCAGAATATGATTTTACAGATTTTATATTTAAAATTTTAAATACCTTATAAATAATAAATCCTGTTATTATACATGAAAGTATCATTCCTATAATTCCCATAAATCCATATTTATTAAAAAATAAATATATTTCTTGCCCAGATGCAAAGCCTGCCCCTATTGTTGTTCCAATTATTACAAAAACAATTTTCAAAACATTTTTCATAAAAAAACTCCCTCATATAAAATATATGAAGGAGTTTTAAATTTTATTTCTTTCTTCTTCTAACTTGCCATACTACAATTCCTACAATTATTATAACTACTGGTATACCAAATATTATTGATAAAATAATTTTTGTTTGATTTTTTGTAACATCATAAGTAGTAACTGTTTCACCGGCTTTTCGAATTGTTATATTATCTTCTCTTTCAGTTAAATATGATACTGAATTTAATAATATATCTTCATTATTGCAAAATTCTATAGCATATCTATAATACATACCCATTTGTATTTGCGCATTTGTTGCAAATGCAGTATTTGAAAATACTATTAATTTTGAAATTTTATCTTCACTTATTGTTTTTGTAAGCATTGCAGCAACTGTAGCTCCTGAAGCACTCTCGTCACTTGATATTTTAGTTTGACTACTTGATGTTAAATCAGTTCTATAAAATGCTTTATCACTTACTGTTGCTAAAGTTTCTAGAGTAACATTTTTCTTAGCTAATTCATCTGTTGATTCAAATGTTAGTTTTCCTGCTGTCATCATACATACATTTAGCCCCATGTTAATATCTTTTACAAGTTCAGAACTTGTATTTATAGATGCGATTATATATGAAGGTGCTCCTGATACCATTTTGCTACTGTTAGCTTCCATAATAAATCCTTCTGAATTTTTTACTCCATATACATCTAATATTTTTTGGAAATTAGGTGTTTTTATTTTACCCAAATTTGGATCCATTAATAGTAAAATTTCTCCGCCATTGTTGATATATTTTAATATTTCATCTTTTTCTTTTTTATCTATATCATTTTTTAAAGCTGTAATCACTAATACTTTACAGTCTTTTGGTATACTTCCTGCTGTTAACAAGTTTAAGTATTCAACCTGATTAACTTCTGATTCTAATGAACTTTCTAAATATTGAAAATATCCATCATTATACAAATTATGACCTGTTAAAATACATATTTTAGGTTTTATATTTGTTGTAACATCTAAAATTGCATTTGTTATTGCCTCTTCTGTTATATCTATTTGTTCATGAGTACTATAATCATAAGTATATAAGTCACTATCTTGTAAAATTTTAATTTTTGACTCAGTTTCAACTGCAACAAATGATGATGTATCAGTTAAGCCATATTCTGTCTTCCATTCTTGTTTTGAAGTTAAATTTTCAAGTTTTTCAACTGTTATGTTATCATTTAGTGTTGCATACTTGTTTGCAAAATCTTCTACATATTCATACATATTGTATGTTGTAATTGTAATTTTTTGATCTAAATTTTCAAGCTTATCTTTTGTTGCTTGAGATATAGAATAAATCTTATCTTTTGTAAAATCTAAATCTGTTATATTAGCTTTGTCTACAAAATAACTGATTGTTAAAAATGCACATATTATAATAGCACATAGTAAAATAGTGAGTACAACACTTTGTAGCCATCTCTTTTTTATAATTTCTATAAATTTTTCTTTCATGCTTTTTCATCCTTTCTATTATTTTATTGATTTTTTTCTTTGCATAATAATAATTGTAAATAAAATAAATACTACTGTTATTCCCAATAAATTAACAACTTCAGACATTGATATTAATCCTGCTGGGAATTTTTGATAATTGCTCATTAAATCAATAATAGAAAAGTTATCATTTAGGTTTGGTAAAAACCATGAGCTTACAAAAAATACTATTGTAACAACTGCAGAAATAATTTGATTTTCTGTTAAACTAGATATAAACATTCCTATAGAAATTGCAGCCATTCCTACTAGTAAAAATCCTAGTATCATAACAAGTGTTGGCACTAAGTTTGGTGCTTTAAAAAAGCATAAAATTGCATAATATATAAGTGAAAATATTAATGTTATTACTATTACACTAACACCTGCCAAAAATTTTCCAAGTACTATTTCAGTAATACTTCTTGGAGATGTTAGTAATAATTGCTCTGTTCCATTTTTTCTTTCTTCTGCAAACATTCTCATTGTTAGTATTGGAACAATAATTAGTAGCCCATACCTTGCTGTATTAAAGTATAAATTTCCTATGTCATATCCTCCTACACTAACAGTTGTTAGGTAGAAAAATAAACTAAATATTAATAAAAATAAGCCTATTGTTATATATCCTGTAGGAGATAAAAAATAACTTTTTAATTCTTTTTTATAAATTGCAAACATTACTCTTTTCCTCCTTTACTTTGTTTTTTAGCTTTCTTTTCTTCTTTTTCTTTAATTTTCTTTTCCTTTATTTTCTCTTTTGATTCTTCTTTGTTTGTATTTTCTTTTTTGTCAGAATCAATTAATTTTATAAATGCATCTTCTAATGTAGATTCATCTTTTTTAAGTTCAAAAATTGTGATATCCTGTTTTGGTAAAATTTCAAATATTTTTTTTCTTAAGTCAACCTTATCTGCTGATGTAACAGCATATTGTTTTGTACCATCTTCATTATCTTTTACCAATTTAATCTCTTCAATTTCTTTAACTTCTTCTTTTAAGTTTTTCATTTTTTCATTTTTGTCTTCAACTGTAACAAGAATTGTATTTTTCTCTTTTGTTTTATTTTCCAAGTTTTCAGGAGTATCTATCGCAACAATTTTTCCGTGATTTATAATTATTACTCTTTCACAAATTTGGCTAACTTCTGATAGAATATGGCTACTTAAAATTACCGTATGTTTTTTTCCTAGTTCCTTTATTAGACTTCTAATTTCAGTAATTTGCTTTGGATCAAGTCCAACCGTAGGTTCATCTAGAATTATTACTTCTGGATTTCCTACTAAAGCTCCTGCCATACTTACTCTTTGTTTATATCCTCTTGATAAATTTTTAATTAGCTTGTTTTGTACATCTTTTAATCCTGTTTCTTCAATTGCTTTTTCTACTGCTTCTTTTCTTTCCTTAGCTTTAACATCTTTTAGCTCAGCCATATAATTTACGAATTCTCTTGCAGTTAGTTCTGTATACAAAGGAACCCCCTCTGGCATATACCCAATTTGTTTTTTTGCTTTCTTTGATTTTTTTACAATATCAAAGCCATTAATAATAATTTGCCCTTCTGTAGGCTCAATAAATCCTGTTATCATATTCATAGTTGTAGTTTTTCCTGCTCCATTAGGACCTAAAAAACCAACTACTTCACCATCTTTTATTGTAAAATTAATATTGTCTACTGCTTTGATATTAGGATATTTTTTCGTGACATTTTTTACTTCTATCACTTTAGATTCCTCCTTTTTCTTGTTTCCGTATGTTTTATACCTCGTTATCTTATCACTATCTTATTTCCCTGGCAATGTTTTTGTAAATATTTCACATAGAATTTACATTTTTTGAATATAAATCAAATCAAAGAGGTGTAACTTTATGGAATTTATTTATCCTTTTTTTATTTCATTTTTGATGGTTTTTGTGAGCGAACTTGGTGATAAAACTCAACTTTTAGTTTTATCTTTTTCTGGTAAAGATAAAACTTTTAAAATTTTATTAGGTGTTGCCATTGGCTCCTTTTTTAGTCATGGATTGGCTATTTTATTTGGAAGTAGTCTAGCACTTTTTGAAAATCAAATTTTACATCATACAATTGAATTAATTACATATTCTTCTTTTATTATAATGGGAATTCTCTCTTTACTACCTAAAAAAGAAAAATTAGTAATGGATAATTCCAAAAAAGAAAATTTACTATATAAAATTACAAATTTAAAAATTAATTATTGTTTTTTAATTGCATTATGCATAATGATTGGAGAACTTGGAGATAAAACTTTTTTAGCATCTATTGGACTTGGAATTCAATATTCTAACTATAAACTCTCTTTAATTTTAGGTGCAATTTTCGCAATGGTTGCATGTGATTATATTGCTATAGTTTTAGGAAGATTTTTAAATAAATATATTTCTGAACAATCAATGCAAAAACTTTCTGGAATTCTATTTTTGATTTTTGGATTTATCGGTTTTATTTCAATGTAAATTGCTTTTTTAGCTTAATCATGTTATAATTATATAGTCGAAAATAAATAAGAAAGAGGAATAATTATGACAAGTAAACAAAGAGCTTATTTAAGAGGTTTAGCAAACTCAATTGATCCTATTTTTCAAATTGGAAAATCTGGATTGTCTGAAAATTTGTTAAAACAATTAGATGATGCTTTAGAAGCAAGAGAATTAATTAAAATAAATGTATTAGAAAATTCTGGCGAAGATGTAAAATCTTTAGGTAATACAATTGCAGATAGTATAAACGCTGTTTGTGTTCAAACTGTAGGAAATAAAATCACTTTATATAGAGCTAGAAAGAAAAATCCAATTATTTTACCAGACTAAAAAAACAATCCTTATTTTAAGGATTGTTTTTTAATAAATCTCTTACATATACTTGATTGCCTTCTCTGTCTTTTGTTCTTAAATTTGGAAATGTTTTTTCCATACGCTCATTTGTAAAATAGTCATTTTCTATTTTAGAAATTATACTATTATTATTTTTTGTTTCAATTGTTTCATTATAATATGTTGCAATCGCACGATTTTCGTAAGTATTTATGCTCCATATAGTTACAAGCATATCAATTAATAAAAATAATGCAAACGCTATTTCAATAGGCCATTTTATTTTGCCAGAAATCTTATTAACCAGCTTATCCATCCTTGGCTTTACAAATCTCATCATTCCAATTGTTAAAAATCCCCAAAACAATGAATATAACAAGCAAATTCTACCGTTTATATCTTTTCCAACACAAGAATAATCCCAAAATCTAGCACCATATATAGCTTCTATACAGTAGCTTAATAAATATTCAACAACCGAACCTATTAAATATCCCAATATGAATAATTTAAAATAGTTTTTCTTGTCCACCTTGTTTAATAATATTATTAGGCATGTACCACCTACTCCATATATTGGGCAAAATGGACCCCATATAAATCCTTTTCTACTTTCCCAAATTCCCATAGTAAATCGTGCATATAAAGTTTCTATTGCTAAGCCCAACATGCTAAATAATACAAAATACCAGAAAATTTGATGTACATTAATCTTTTTTTCTTCTTCCATATATTTCACCTGTTTTGATTATAACTTACCTTTATATTTTTTTCCAGTGTTTTTTACTATTTTTTATTGACAGGATTTAAAAATCGTGTTATTATAGTATTTGCTAATAGATAAATATTTTTTCTATTCACTAATGGGTCAGTAGCTCAGTTGGATAGAGCACAGGCCTTCTAAGCCTGGGGTCGGGGGTTCGAATCCCTTCTGGCTCACCAAAAAGATATTCATATATAATATGAATATCTTTTTTATTTTTTCATGATATCAATATATAATTTTATTATTGCTTAAGATTTATTTAATCATAAAATTGTAATGAAAAATAAATCTAATATTTAAAAATCATATAGTCTTATATAATAAATTTTTAAACATTAGTTTGAAATGTGGAAATTACAAATATGAATATTGATAGAATGATGAACATTTATAGTGTATTTACTGGATGTAAAATGGGTAAACCAATTGATAATGAGCAAAAAAGTAAAATAGTTGAAATTTTAGCTCAGGAAATATCGGCAGTATGTAAAACTAAAACAAGAAATTATAAATCTATTAAATGAAAATGATATAGGTTATTTGATAAATCGTACTGGAAGATTTAGTAGAATATGCCCAGACGGAATTTATAGTCCTACTAGTAATAATTTGTATGTAAAAGACGAATATATTGAATATATGATTGAATCTGGTAAAAGTAGCATAGTTGTTATTCATGAAGCAATACATAAGTTACAAAAACTCTCATTTCCAGAACAAGCATCTCAAGGCATTCAATCTTAACATTGTTGACCCTTCGAGTCCTCAGCTTATTTAGTGGATATCATTCCACTAAATAAGCTTTGATGGCACATGTAAACGTAGCTAAATTATTTAGCTACGTTTTTTTATTTTTTTTTAATTATGCATTTTTCCAAAATGCCTCATATCCCCTATGTGCTTCATATAAATCTAATTTACTTGTAACCTCATAAGGTGAATGCATTGAAAGTACCGGAACACCACAATCAATAACATCTATTCCTTTATTAGCTAAAATATATGCTATTGTGCCTCCTCCTCCAATATCTACTTTTCCAAGTTCAGCAATTTGATATCTAACATCATTTTCTTCAAATATCTTTCTAACTTCTGCCACAAACTCAGCATTTGCATCAGATGCTCCAGATTTTCCTCTAGCTCCTGTATATTTATTAAGTCCTATTCCTCTTCCTAAATATGATGCATTATTTTTTTCTGAAACACTTGCATATATTGGATCTAGTCCAGCATCCACATCTGCTGATAACATTTTAGAATTACAAAAAACTTTTTCCAATAAATTAGGTCTATTTATTCCTAATTTGTTTAATATTTCTGAAATGAATGTATCAAATACATGTGATTCCATACCTGTATTTCCCATACTTCCAATCTCCTCTTTATCAGATATAATGCATACTGCTGTCTTAACAGGATTTTGTACATTCATTAATGCTGTTAAAGATGCATAAACACATATTTTATCATCTTGCCCATAACCAGCAACCATGCTATTATCAAATCCCATGCTTCTGCAAGGCATTGCTGGTACTAACTCTATTTCTGAACTTAATAAATCTTTTTCTGTTATTCCATATTTTTCATTTAATATATTTAAAATATTTAATTTAACAGATTCAGCTATTTCACTACCTATTGGCATACTTCCAATTAGTAAATTTAAATCTTCTCCATCAATTCCGTCTGCTAATTTTTTCTTCATTTGGTCTTGTGCTAAGTGTGGTAATAAATCTGTAATTGTAAATATTGGATCATTCATATCTTCTCCTATATTTACAGTTATTTTTTCGCCATTTGTTTTAACTATAACTCCATGTATTGCTAGTGGAATTGTTGTCCATTGATATTTTTTTATTCCACCATAATAATGTGTTTTTAAGTATGCAAATTCAGAATCTTCATATAAAGGATTTGGTTTTAAGTCTAACCTTGGAGAATCTGCATGTGCACCTATTATATTCATTCCCTCTTCAATACTTTTTTCTCCTATAACAGCTAAATACATGCTTTTTCCACGGTTGTTCCAGTAAACTTTATCTCCTGGTTTTAAAGTTTCACAATCTTTTATATCTTTAAATCCATTTTGATGTGCTATCTCTGTTGAAGTATTTATAATCTCTCTTTCTGTCTTTGATTTATTCATATAATTTATATAGCCTTTAGCATATTCAAAAATTTTTTGTTTTTGTTCTTCTGTTTTTGCATTCCAGCCATTTTCCTTTTTATTAAATAATTTACTTTTTAATTCTTCAGCTTCTTTTTTGTCCATCTTTTGTCTCCTTCCATTTTTTTGTTATTGTATCACAACATTTTACAATTAGTATACACAATTTCAAAAAAATTATTTAGTTTTTTTACTTTTTATATTAACATTCCTAAAACTAAAATCCCAATATTGTCATTATATATTTCATCAAATTGAGATATCGGAAGTGGATTTTCACCTATTCCTGCTTCTATTGTATAACCTGGCCTTTTATAATTTTGAATAAACCAATCTTTATATCCTGCAAAACTCGAATTATATGGCACATCTGTCAAATTATAGCCGCTAACTTTTTCAAATATTTTACCTATTTCATAACCATTTGGTGGATTAATATTCTGAAAATCCCAATAAATTTCTTTTCCCTGTGTATGATATGATATTGTTAGTTCAAAATTATTTTTTAATGTAAAATTGTATATTGCTAATGCTTCACTTTGTGTTAATGGACCTTCTCCTACAAAATTTTGAGGTGCAGGTTTTGTATATCCTTGTTCAAATTTTATTTTTCTAGCTTCTTGCCAACCTGCCGGAAGTTGTAAATTCAAATCCACTCCTGTGAGCTTTAAAAACTTCCAACCACAAAAAAATTAATAAAATGCAGTAATCATCTATATTACAGAGTATTTCTAATTTAAAGAAATATTCTGTTTTTTTGTGTTTTTATTGCTAGAATTGGAGTGGAAAAATGGAAGAAAAACAAAGAAATAAAGTTGGATATTATTCAGTAATACCATCAAAAATACTATATAATAAGGAGCTAAAAGCAAATGAAAAATTACTATATGCAATGATAACATCACTTGCATATAAAGAAGGCTATTGTTTTGCAACTAACAATTATTTTGCAGAAGAATTAGGAGTACATCCAAAAACAGTTTCAAGTTGGATTTCAGATTTAAGAGATAAAAATTATATAAAAGTTGAAATGGTTAGAAAAGAAAACAAGCAAATAATTCAAAGAAAAATTTATATAAATGATGTTCCATATCCGTTAAATAATGGATACCAGTATCAATCAAAAAATGGACAGGCTATCCATCAAAATATGGAAGATAATAATATAAGATTTAATAATAAAAATAATAATAAAGGTCATAGAAAATTTATATCCAATTATGAAAATCAGAGACAATATACTAAAGAATTTTTGGAGAGTTTGTATGCAAATTAAATATAAATTGGAAGAAATTTCTAGAAATTTTAGTAGAAATATGATATTATGGTTTCATCAAATATAAAGGAGCTGATTTAAACTTGAATACTAATAGTACAAACAAATTAATTGAAATTTTAGAATTAAAACAGATTAAATTTGATAAAGGTGAAAAATCTTTATTTAGAAAATATAGCTATTATCAAGTTATAAATGCATATAAAAACTTATTTGTAAAAGATATTGAATATATTGATACAATTAGAAGTAATATATTACAAAACAAAAATATAGAGTTTTATAAAAATGTTTTTAAGATAAAACCAGAAATAAAGACAGAAGAATTATATGAAAAAATATGTGATAAAATATGCGAAAAATATGGATTAAAATCTAATTCGTTACAAGAAAAAGAAGAAAATATAAGACAAATTCAATATCACCTACATAAATACAATAGTACAACAAAATATGGTGATTTTGTTAGAATGTATAAATTTGAACATGAATTAAGATTAATGCTTTTAAAATATACACTAATAATAGAGGAAAGTATGAAAAACATTTTTATTGCTTATCTAAATGACCATAATGCTAAAGCGGATTATTTAGTTAATATGCATAATTATAATACTTCATCAATAAAGAACAAAGCATTTGATACAATGAAACTAATAATAGGAAAATATGATAATACAAAATCAAAACCTATAAAAAGAAAAAGAGAGCAAAATATAACAGTGCCATATTGGATAATAATTAATGAATTAGCTATGAATCAAACTTATTATGCAATAGCAAACTTACAAGAAGATGATTCTAGAAATATTTTCTTAAACTGTACAAACTTTTTTACTAAATTAAATTTAACTAATGAGAAAAAGGGGAAAAGTGAAGCAATTAGAAAGAAAGAAGAAGCTCAAATAAATACTTTTAAAACAATTCTATGTTACTTAGGAGAGTTTAGAAATATGTTGGCACATAATCAGCCTATATATTGTTATAATATAGAATCTTTTGATATAAATAAAAGATATCCATTAGAATATGAATTACCAAAGACAAATAAAAACAAGAAATACTCAGACGGAAATTTTATACCAAAGTATAAACAGCAAATAAGCTTAAATGCTAAATTGATGAGAAATTTATCTGATTATTTTGGAGAGGATTCTTTTAATAAAAATAATTATACTAATTTAAATTTATCAAAAATAATATATATTATATATAAAATTTTAATAAACATAGATAAAAATACTGACTTTTATAATGAATTAAAAAATATATTTGTAAAATATAATATAATACTGAATGAGAAAAAATTTGAAATAGAAAATGTAGAAGAATGTATAAATTTATTAGAGGAAATAAAAAAGATTGAAGAGTTTGATTTAGAATACAAAGATATTATTTCAAAAATAGAAGCTAAAAAAGCATACAAAAATTTTCTGCATGGAAAAGATAACCAATTAAAAGATATAAAGAAAACTATACTTCAAAGATCAAAAAAAGTAAAAATAGTAACAAAAGAATCAAAGTATAAACCATTTTTAGAATCAAAAAGATATACAATGTTTACAGGAATAGATGAAAAATTTTTTAAAAATATTTTATAATAATATGGATATTTTTTTGTAAAAAATCATAAAATATTATAAATATATATTTACAACATAAACAATTTGTTGTATAATATATATGTAATTAAATTCCACGCGATGTGGGGGGAGAAGTTGGCTGAGGCTGCTTCTCTCTTTTTGTTTATAAAATATCTTCCAGCGGGCTAAAAAGGGTTTTAGGGATTTTGCCCTAAACAGCAAAAATGGTGTCAAAACACCAAGCTGGCGAATTTTGGGCACTAAAAAATGCTCTCCAAAATTCGTGACAAATAAATCTTTTCTAAAATTATATGTTATATTTTTTCTGTTAAATTTTGTATTTAAAATTTGTAGATATGTAAAATGAAAAATGGTATAATCATTTTGAACTGCATTAATATTACAATTAGCTTTTAGGACTATTAGTAATATTACGTACAAGGAATATAAAGAAAAAAATTAAGGAGGAATTGTTTATGGAAAGAAAATTTAATAAAGGAGATATTGTTCAACATTTTAAGAGAGAAAAAATGACAGAGGAACAATTAAAAGAAGAACCAAATTTATATTTATATGAAATTATTGGTACTGCAAGACACACTGAAAATAAAGAAGAATTAATGATTTATAAACCTTTATATACAACTGAATGTACAAATGGAGTTGATTTTGCTGCAAGACCATTAGAGATGTTTATGTCAGAAGTAGATCATGAAAAGTATCCAGAGATTAATCAGAAATATCGTTTTGAATTGAAGAAATAAGTTATATAGTAAAAAAATTATTTTATTGGAGAAAGGTTAGTATAATATATTAAATTTTAAACTCTATTATATTATACAAGGTATTAAGTAAATGAAAAATTATATAGATACATTAAATGAAACAATAAAATCATATTATAAGATTTTATCAGAAGATTTTCCAAAATTTTTAAATGAGTATATTAATACTCCAGAAATGTTAAAACAATCTAAAATAAGTGTAAGTTGTGGTACAATATATTCAAAAATGTATAAACAAATGTGGTATTCAAGTTTAGACCATAGTATTGCAGTAGCTTTAATAATATGGCATTTTACAAAAGATAGGAAGCAAACTTTATCAGGATTGTTCCATGATATTGCAACTCCAGTATTTAAGCATTCTATTGATTTTATGAATAAAGACTATGAAAAACAAGAATCTACTGAAGAATTAACTACAAAAATAATTAGTGAATCAAAAGAGATAATGGAGTTACTAAATAGAGATGGTATAAAAGTTGAAGAAGTAGCAGATTACCATATATATCCTATTGCAGATAATGATACGCCATGTCTTTCAAGTGATAGATTAGAATATACTTTATCTAATGGATTAGGAGCAACAGAAAAGATTTGGACTTTAGATGATGTAAAAGAAATTTATGATAATATAGAAATTCAAGAAGATGAAAATGGTATAGAAGAATTAGGCTTCAAAGATATTGCTATTGCAGAAAAATTTGTACATACAATGAGCATTTTATCAAGATTATATCGTAGAGAAAAAACACTTTTTACAATGCAAATGCTTGCTAATATTATGAGAATAATGTCCGATAATAATTTAATCAATATATCAGAAATGTATAATCTATCTGAAAAAGAAGTGATTGAAAAAATAGAAAAATGTAATGTAAAAAATATATCTAATGGTTTTGAAATATGGAAACATGCTACAGATATTTTAACAAGTGAAAAAATGCCTGAAGGAAAATACTTTGTAAATATTGAAAAAGTTAAAAAGAGATATATAAATCCGTTAGTTAGATATAACAATGAATATAAAAGAATAAAAGATATTTCAGAAAAAGCAACAAATGATATTAATGAAGCTCTTGAATATAAAACTGCTAAATATGTATTTTTAGATTTTGATTTTAAATAATGGAATATAAAGGGAATGTTCAAATGTAATATGCAGAAGATTTTGATATTTCGTACAAGTATTAGATTAATAAATTACAATTAATAATTTTTTTATAAAAAGAGCTGACAAATAAAATGGAGCACGTTATACTACTAGTAAATTTATATATGGAGGTAGTAGAAGTGGAAGAAAAACCTAGTGTTTTAAACGATTTATTTGTTAGTAGAGAGGAAAATATATGTGCTTTAACTGAATTTGATAAGAAAAGGATTAAAGAATTAACAAAGGATAATAATACTTATCAAATGCTCTTAGATAAGCTAGAAGATTTATCTAGTGATGATATATCAAAAGCTAAAGTTAAAGATAGTTTAGAAAGTTATATTGATAAGGTAAACGTAATAGGTTCTTATGAAAATGAAAAGTTTTATAAGATTGGATTTACAGATGCAATGAATTTAGTGTTTGAATGTATTAAACGAGAAATATAATATAAAGTAATTTTTATTGGATAAGCATATGGGAATAACCATATGTTTATTTTTTTTGTAAGAAATTTAAAATTTTTTGTTTTACCCGTCACATTTTTGATTTTGAATCGCTATTAAGGTTAAGAAGAAAATTTCAAATTGCCAATAACCTTTTTAAAATTTAATCGCTGTTAATAGTAGAAGGAAAAATAAAAAAAATTAGAATTGCCCGTAAGATTTTTGATTTTGAATTGCTGTTTATGTTAGGAAGAAAAAATTTTAATATTGCCCATAAAGTTTTTAGATTTCAGTTGTTGTTAATATTAGGAACAAAAAATTTAAAATTTACCCGTAAGATTTTTAAAGTTGAATCGCTGTTAAGGTTAGAAATAAAAAAATTAAAATTTTTTCATTTACCCGTAACGTTTTGGATTTTCAATTGCTGTTAATAGTAGAGAGATAAAAATTATTAAAAAATTTGGACAATTTAAAATTTTCTCGCCTATGTAATTAGATGGGCAAAATTGCACATTGACAAATACACTTGATTTAAGTGTCATAAAGAGCCATTTTCTTTAATATTCTGTATTAGCAAGAAAGGATTTGAATAAGTATGAATGAGGATAATAATAATACAAAAGAAAATAAATTAGAGTTCAATACATATTGCATTTTTACAGAAGAAAAACAAGATATTAGAGATACGATAGGATTAGTTTTTAAGGATTATTTAGAAAGTATAAAAGTAAAGAATAAGTAATTATATTAAAACAATTGCAAAATTTAATTGAGCACGTTACAATTTAAGCATAGATGATTACGGATAGGAGGTTAAATGCTGGATTTAAGAAGTCAAAATTTTAAAGTACGGAATGTATATCAGACTATCTAGAGAAGATGGCGACAAGCAAGAAAGCGAAAGTATCGGTAATCAAAGAAAAATTTTGCAAAGATATGTAAAGGAGAATAATTTATGTTTAGTTAAAGAATATGTTGATGATGGCATAAGTGGTACAACTTTTGATAGACCTTCATTTAATGAATTATTGCAAGATATTGAAAATAAAACAATTGATATGGTAATTACAAAAGACTTATCAAGACTTGGTAGGGATTACATTAAAACTGGTTTTTATTTGGAAGACTATTTTCCTAAAAATAATATTAGATATGTTGCAATAACAGATGGAATAGATACATATATAGATAGCACAAATAACGATATAACGCCTTTTAAAGCAATAATGAATGATATGTATGCTAAAGATATTTCCAAGAAAATTAGAAGTGTTTTGAAGGAAAAGCAAAAGCAAGGAGAATATATGTGTAGTATTTCAGCTTATGGTTACAAAAAGCATCCTACAATAAAAAATAAATTGATTGTAGATGAGCAGGTAAGGGATATTGTAGAAAAGATTTTTGATATGTATTCAAATGGACATGGTAGTGTAGAAATTGTAAATTATCTAAACTCAAATAAATTTCTATCTCCAACAGGTTATAGGAAAACAGGACTAGTGCAAGATAATACGTGGTCGAAATCTTCGATTTCGTGTCCACGGCTATATGCAAGCGAAGTCGCATGAAAACAAAACTAGCTATAATTGGAATGAAGTAACCTTATGCAATATGCTAAAAAATGAAGTCTATATAGGCAATACCGTTCAAAATAAAAGGTCTATAATATCATATAAAGTCAAGAAATTTAGAACTGTTGATAAAGAAGAACATATAAGAGTTGAAAATACCCATGAAGCTATTATTGACAAAGATACATTTGAAAAAGTGCAACGTATCATAGAAAAAAGAGGAACAAACACAAAACTTAAATATGATTATTTATTAAGAGGATTACTTTACTGTTATCATTGCAAAAGAAAGTTGCAAATAGTTCTAAAGAAGAACTCTAAAAGAAATGCAAAATCACATCCATATATAACTTGTAGTGATGCAAAAGAACGTGGATGTTATTCATTAAATATGAACTACGAGAAATTTGAAAAAAATATTATTTATGTTGTAAAAAAGATATGTCAAATATATGCTGACAAAGAAATTTTTTATTCAATTTATGAAAAATATCAAAATAAAACATCAGATATTCGAGAAAGATATAGGAAAAAAATAGAACAAATTGATAAAGCAATATTAGATATAAATAACAATTTAGACAAGATGTATATGGATAAATTAAGAGGTATTTTACAAGAAGAAGACTACGTTAGAGTATCACAAAAATTAAGTTTAGAAAGAACAAAATTAAATGAACAAAAGCAAGAATTAGAACAGAAATTAATTGGAACAAAAGACAAAATTGAAAACAAAAATCAAACAAAAGAAGAAAAAGAATTAGATGAATTAATAGAAAATTTTTTGAAATTAGAAAAAATTGATAAGATATATTTGTATCGATTAATTAATAAAATTGAGATTGATAAAGACAAAAATATTTACATATATTTTAATTTTTCAAAACTAAATTCTATTAATGAAAATCTAGATGAATTTATCAAAATTGAAGAATTAATTAATGAAAATCAAAAATGCAAAGTCGTGTAATATAAACAGTTACAAGACTTTGCAAAACGGTTGGAAGTTTTTAAAATCCACACCATTAGCATTTGCTTTCCAACCACTTGGAAATGGTATATTAGGAAATTCACTTGAAATTTTTAAATACTTTTTATATATATCACTATTTTTTTCAACTTGATTAGTAACTATATCTATTCCATCTGGATTCATCATTGGTAAGATGTATAAAGAAACATTATTAAATAATTTTCGTGCATTTTGACCAAATATTCTACTATTTAGAACATAGCTTTGACAAAAGTTTTCTACAAATTTCATAAGCAAAATACAACATATATACTCATTTGCATGCATTCCTGCATTATACATAATTTTTCTGCTTCCTCTTCCTATTTTTATGTATGGAAGCTGTTTGCCAAGTGTACTAAAGCCTATATTTCCTACTTCTAAAAAATTGTATTTACTTTTTAATTCTTGTATGTTTTTCATCATTAGTGAATAATAGTATTTTTGATTTGTTGGAACAATACTCATAAAAAACCACCTGCTATAATTTATTCAAATTAAGCAGGTAATGTGATTTTATTGTTTTAACTTACTATAACCATTGCTATAGTCTATTTCTATATTTGGTTGTACATTATAAATATACACATTAAAGCATATTTCTTTATTTTCTACAGATTGTGCTTCTATTTGTACTCCACTTGCCACTAAATTGTTTCCTTCAAATATTGGAGTTACCCTGTATAGTACATGATTATTTTCATTTTCTTTTAAATAGTTTAATACCTTTGTTTCAAATGGTAACATTCCGCTTGTGTTAAAATAATTGGTTCCTGTTATAAGGTTTTGTTTATTCG
>ENA-ORSS01000577-ORSS01000577.1-human-gut-metagenome-genome-assembly--contig:-NODE-577-length-43923-cov-9.743139_pt1 | contig 43923 bp, 55 predicted proteins | sample MGYA00241899_ERZ509162 | MGnify/ENA primary metagenome ERZ509162 (study PRJEB26280, sample SAMEA2338641) | human gut metagenome | biome: human gut; feature: human-associated habitat; material: faeces... | reverse complement strand
CATTTTATTTACTGCCAGAGCCGCTTAGGCTAGGCTAATTTTTAACGAACTATTGAACAGAATTATTGAAAAGATAAATTATAGAGTCGTATCGTGCATGAACTCATCGTATGTATGATAGTTTATGGCTTTAACATAGTTACTGCCAATTGTTTTAGTTGTAAATCCGCCTTTGATAATATATGTGTCGAAAATAGAACCATAATCTTCATAAATATATAGTACTCCATTATCAGTTGGTATAATTTCATCAACATTTACTTTATAACTTTCATCCGCCTTAGCAATAATATCAGCAGCATAAAATATCCCATTCATTATTACAACATTTCCATCTATATACTTTCTCTTATTCATATCAACATTGTTTAATATGTAAAAATAATAAAATCCCCGACCGCTCAAATATGCAGCCGGGGAAACTTGTCAACGACAAGTAAAACTTCTACGTCGCTAATATACTACTTTTTCCGTGACTTATATAACAACCATCCGATAATTATCAATGCTGCCGCGATTATTATCCCGAACGCCCATCCACCCAGCTCCAGCTTGATTTGTTGCCAGCGGCTGAGTTCCTTTTCAACGGGATACGGCTCACGGATGGTATCTGTCTGGTTGAAGTACATGGTATCGCGTACTATCTTGTCTCTATATATGTACTTATACTTCTCCATCCATACGGTATCTCCTTTTTCACGTATGTAAATGCTGTCATGCTGGTATATGCTGTCACGCTGTACCTGGTTTATATAGATGCTGTCTGTCCTGACGGTCTCTATAGGGACGTACTTCCCACTTCGGCACGAACACAAAGTAGTTACCAGAATAATACAATAAATCCATTTCATACTTGCAATATTACTTTCCACATTATTATATATGCTTGCAACACTATTCGCTAATGTTGCAAGCAGCATTCACCCTACCATTTTCGTGACCTCACGAAAATGATCCTAGAGCTATCAGTCGGCCACATCATACGCCTAAGTACTCGCATATACCTTGTACATGCAATTCGACAATCGCTTTTTTCCCTTCTTCAGAAAGTAAGTAGTCCACATCCTCCTTGTTGTCCTGGAACAGGTTTTCCGTAAGAACCGCCGGACACTTCGTGTGCTTCAGCATGTAGAGATGGCCTTCCTTATCCGGATCACCATCGCTCTCGTCCTTTCGGATCTTGAAGCCGACCCGTTCAGCAGCATTATATAGGCAGGTCGCCAGCTTGTCGGCCTTTGTCTTGCCAACAGATGTCCACGCCTCCCAGCCTCGTGCACTCATCCACTCCGCTCCACTTCCTGCAGCATTGCAATGGATGGAAATCAAAATAGCCTCACTAGCCTTGTATTCATTCACTCGCTTGCATCGTTCAGCCAGTGGAACATCTACTTCTTCTCGCACAATGCGCTCGGCATCGAGACCATGCTTGCGAAGTTCATTCACAAGGCGTTCTGCAATCTCACGGGTGTAGGCGTATTCCAGCAAGCGGCCGTCGGGCGAACGCTTCCCGGCGGTGTTGCTTCCGTGGCCATTATCAATCAGTATTTTCATAATCCATTTCTTTTAGTTAATTTTGCAGCACATTGCTCTTCACTTCATGACTTGAGGGGCATGCTTCCAAGCAGGGGCTGTCCGCAGGGATAGTCCCTTTTCATTTCGTCTCATCCTTCGTCACTTCCTCGATAATCTCACCGGCCGTATTATATTTCTTCTTTATATATCCAACAAGCAGCCGTTTGATACTTACTTTGTTCTTGATACCGTGGATGACGCAGATATGCTCCATGATAGAGTCGAACTCAAACACGATGGCCAGCCCAAGACCGCACATGGCCGAAACGGTATAGCTGCATATACCAACCGGTTGCAGGATCGCAAGTCCTAACATGAATCCAAGAACCAGGTACGAATTGTACTCGATAAACTTACACATCGTTCTTCGTCCTGCCCGGCTGAACCGGAAATCTTCACCTCGCTTCACCACGCTGTCAATGATACCAAGAACGAAGTCTGCGATGATCATCACGATGATGAACACCAGCATCCAGCGAAGTTCGAATACAACACCCTTGATCTCTCCGATAAAAGAGTAAGCCCCGGCAACTGCCAGCTGCGGGGCTATGGTGTGCAGCAGCTTCTCCATTACTCATTCTTCACTTTGCCACCGAACAATTTGGCCAGCCATTCGCTTGTTACAACGGATACAATTCCTGTCGATGCCAATGCGACAAACAATGCGTCAATCACCACGATCCAAATACTTGCATCCGACGGAGGAAAGCCAAGATTCATCCACCAGGAGAAAAAGGTTACAACTACACCGACAACTGCCGTCACCCAGCATGTCACCCAGCGGTTCATCGGGTTCTGAAGCTTCGAAGCGATGAAGCCGACCACAGCAGGAACTACGATCGTAACAAGTCCTGTAAAACTGGCAAATCCGGTCAGGAAGTCTGGAACAGAAGGTTCTACACTTACGGCATCAGCCGCGAAAACACTCACTACACACATCAGAAGTGCGGCACACATGAAAATCAGTCTTTTCATAACAAACATGCGATTACCTATACATCGCGAGGTTCTATGCTTCCTGGTGTGGAAGCTGGTTATTCTACAATCCGAGTAATTTTTTCGCATTATATAAACTTGCAAACATACCATATGTATGTTTTTTAGTGCCAATGCAAAAATCTACAACTTTACAGTTTTCAACCTCTGCCCTATCTGCATTTGGTATCAAGTCGTTAAATGCAAAATTTGCTACATTGGGTGACTCAGCCGATACATTCTTATATACTTTTACAAGTTTACCATTGAGAAATATGTATAACATTTCATCTTCAACAAATACTTCCCATAGATTCTTCTTTCCCGCATACTCTGGATTTGCTTCTATATCTGAATATAATTCAACTATTGTTGTTTCGCTATATTCATAGTTCCATCTTGGACTACCATCTTCAGCTTTATCGTAGTCTCCCAACTGAATTGAAAAAGCACTGTTGTTTGATATATTTGGCAATAGTATATGCAATATTCTTCTATGAAATTGTGTTGTTACACCGTCGCGAGATTTTTCGTCAACTATAATCAAAACTCCGTCTCCTGATGTCTCTTCTACTCCTTTTGATATTATTGTTGCCGCGCAATATGAACATCTTTTTTTCATTTTTAGAGTCAAATAGAACACGCCACTTTCTAAATCTGCTCCATCAATATATCCGCCATCTTTAACTATAATTTCTGGCATTCCTCCAGCAAATAGAGTATCTGCTTTCCCTAAATCATAGCTTTTACCAGTTTGATTTTCGCCAACAGTTTTATCTTCAAATGTATAATATGCACCGTCATCGTACTGATTGTAAACAACACTTAGGTCATCTATTTTTTTATTGACTTCAATAATGTTATTATAATTATCCTTAATTGCTTCGCTAACAATTTTTTGATACTTATCAGCCAAATAGCATTTCCCAATAATACTTGTATAGTAGCACCTAACTGTCATATACGCGCATTCGTCAGGCAAATTGATATATCCTTGTAATTCTACTACTGATTCGTTTATTATTTCAGTATCATCCGATTTATAGAATCTAATTGTTGCTGTACCTCCATCTTCTCCAGAAGACGTTTTAAAAGAGCATTTCTCAAAGAAAAAAGATTTTACTTCGGCGTATTCAAATCTATAAGTTCTATATCCGCTTGCTGATTCATAAGTCGGTATTACAATATTATATATTGAATAATTATTTAGTATGACCGAATTATCACCTTCTACTTTTTCTTTTAAGGCTATTAATTCTTCTGCTATTTTAATAATTTCAGTATTGGCAGAATACACAACGGGCATATCTGCTGTATAATATACCTTTATATTAAGTTTTACAGCTCCTTCTGGTTTATACAAATTGCCACCCTCGTATATCTTATCAGCATTGATTGAATCACCTACATTGCTATCGTTTGAATCTGTGTAATATATTGATATACTACCTGGAGCAGTAAATCTATCTATTATAATAGCCTCCGTTAATGACACGTCAAAAGAATAAATTCTATTACCTCCACTAACAGATTGCCGAGTTCTTTCTAATTCCTTTACTTTAATAAAATTAGTATATTCCTTATCTAATTTACCGTCTAATTTTATCTGTGTATTATCATTAATTTCTTTTTCAAATTCTGATATGGATAACGGGTTGACAATTATATATACGCTATCTGTAGGATTCGTTAAACTGAAATTAGATATGCCGACTTTACTTGCTCCTTCTGGTATATCTATAATACTAGGGCTTTCATTATAATTATTGAACACACTTATGACATCACCATTTACGTCAAAAAACACACAATATAATGGCGCTATAGACCGAGCATTAGTAATCAAAGTTTTATCCTCTCCTGATAACTCAACATCTGTATGATTCTGTCCACTTGCTATTGTTCCATCACTAGCGTAATATCCTGATTCCCATACAATATTTTTTACAACCTTGTTTTTATCTGATAAAAATAGGTCCAACGATTTTTGAGCATCATCGACCGATTTTTGTGCGTCTTTAATAGATTGAGTTAATGATGTTATGCTATTCCCTATTACCAAATCTGTACCATTCCATGTATATATGTCATCATTCCATAAGTATATTGCACCTTCTATGAATGATACAGTTTCAACTCTTCCGTCATCAGATACTTTTTTAAAAAGTCTTTTTTGCGAAGTTGAATAACCTATTTGTCCAACTTCAAGTAATCCTCCAACAGCTGAACTAAAAGCATATAGTTTTATAGATTTATTTTTTAATTCATTTGTTTCTTCCGTTACAGTTTTCTTCGTATTCGGGTTGACTATCGCATCTGTTGTAGAACATGGGTATATAACTACTCCATTTCTCATAAGTTTATATTTCTTTGCCATATCTTATTTAGTCAATTTACTCGTTGAAAAAATCTTCGTATTCTGTATCTCCTACCTTAGTAGCTGTTATCAGACTATCTTTTAGCTCATTCGCAGCTTTACTTGCAAGCTCCGTTTTTTGTTCTTCAGTCATATCACCCCAAGTCAAACTCTTACCGGGTTCTCCTTGCATATAGTGTGGAGGTACCTGTACCTCAACCTCGCACCAATCCGTCTTTCCTGTTGTCAGAATAACGCCAGTGTCTTCCTTACTGACAAGGTCGCAGATTCTATCACGGTAGTCTTGATCGGTAAGGTAGTAACGACGTGTGACGCGCAAGATTCCAGGAGGGAGCCCGTGATTGTCAAAGATAACCATCAGCCGGCCATCATCGAGCATGCGGCAGTTGGTGTACACACCTTCAATGTAGCTCGCCTTGTAACTTCTACCAAAGGTCGTGCTGTACTCTAATTCAAAAGGAGCCGTATGTAATTCTCCATTTTCGAACAGCTTGAAGTCTGATTTATAATTTATCTGTTTCATTTTACAAAATGGTTGTAACGTCAGTAATCTCTTCGGCCGTCAAGTAGTCAGCCAAGTTCACTTCATCTCCACCGCCTGTTTGCCCGGTAGCCGTCCAAGTACCCGCTGTCTTGCATTGGTAAATCGGACCAGGTATAGTGCTTCCAACAACAGCCCAGTCTCCCACCTGCGGCGATGGATGAGTCGCTTTCAGATCGGACAGTGTTGAGAATAGACCTTTATTCTTCGAAGTGGAGTACTTTGCCTTATCAACCTCTGTTGCAATCTTGCTGAAATTCTCGTTCAGCCTTGATGCCATATTCCCCCAGTTATCGGTATTGTTTATCGTATTCAGTTCCATAGTCATCCGCAATAAAAAACATTCCACACCATCCCGTCTGAGATAAGCATGATAGCAATAGTTTCAGTTAATTCATAGGTATCTGACGGCTCCCAATCTTTTGCATTCAGGTACTTCCCTCCGGAAAACAGTACACTACCGCTTGTCAGCTTTATATAATACTTCTTTCCCGGATATTTCGAAGGTTCAGGCATGTAAGCCGTGATACCCGCTGTTGGCGTAAACCTCAAAAACTCGTCAGTAGGCTGTACATAAGTAGCTTCGCTTATCACTCTCACTGCTGGCGTGGCGAGATACTGCGCTGCTGTATCTTGCCCCGTGCCAGAATCATTTTGCCTGAAGAATTCAATGCCCAGTGGTGTAAGGACGCCCTGCTCAAAATCCCCATTGGAATGCTCATTTCTTGCTATCACGTTAGTTCCATAAACACTTACTGACTGTATGTCTCCACTTTTATTTTTTCGGGTTAGGGTCAGTTCCGGATAGCTTCCGTATTCGCTGGATTCTCGAAAACACAGCTTACAAACTTCAGTGTCACTGCTGTCGTACATTGCAAGGCTGTTTGTTGTAGGGTCTATCACGATTCTATTCCCGTTGGCAAACGTTTCTACCTTCCCACGGAAGAAGCCTCCCAATGCGTAGATATATCCTCTAACAATTACATCGTTCAATATAGCTCGTCCCCCGTGTGTGATAACCACTTTCGTCATATTCACTAGTTCTTCATCCGTTGGCTGGTACATCGGGTTTTCTTTGTACTTCATCACTGTGTAGATAGCCTGCTCTAATGATCCTCCGCCAAAAGCAAACACGTCGTCATCGTCATTGTAGATGCCAGATATACCTGCAGTAACTTTTTGTAGAATTCCGTCTTTATAGTTACCGACTAACACCATATTAGCCAGAATCAGGCCACCCAATATATCTACACTACCATTCTTTATCGCATCTGTAAGATACTTCAATGTTTGAAATTCTGCGAGCCATTTCTCGTTGTCTTGTGGTGAGGGATTCCAACCAGTAGCTACTGTGCCTCTCTCCAATTGTGGCATACACAACGTAGCGGATGTTCCTGATATGCTAAAAGTAGGTGTACCTTGAAATGTAAACTTATAAATATATGTTTTGTATGAAGATGTCAAATCTTGTGTCGTACTGAAATTACCGCAGGTAATAGTTACAGATACACCTTTAGCCTTGTAACTTAATACATATTGCTCACCAATAATCATCCCAGCAATCGCCTGCTCTATACTACCCAATACAACAGACCTACCTGATGCAGATTCTGTATCATCTTTTACGGTAGCATTTCCAGTCCAATGCTTCAACGCGTCACTGTACATTTCTTTGTTTTCTGTGAGCTGCGTACCTGTTTGCAAGTTTTCTGATTTATAATCTCCGGTAAATCCACTATTCAATAACAGATTTAGCCCTCCAACCTGTATATCGCCAATTACATCGTCAACATATGTTTTAGCTTTATCGGCAATAGTTTTTAATAGGCTTGTTCTTGACTCATAAAATGCTGACTGAGAAGTTGCAAAAGTCTCTTTTACTTCAATATTCTCGGGTGTATCAGCACAATGATATTCAAGTTCTGATTTATATTTCTCCCAAGCTGAAGTATACGCCGTTGTATCAACACTGTACTTCTGTGCCTCTGCTATATTAGCCTCAAACTCGGCCTGTAAGTTAGACAGTTCCTGCTTTAGCGTGAGTTTCTCAGTCGGGGAGATGACACCATCACTAGCCCATTCGTCTAACCTGTCCTGGGCATCGGCGGCCACCTGAGCAGCTCCATCAGCCAGTTCTGCGGCATTGTCGGCAGCTTCCATCGCGTCAGAGGCGAGGTCTGCTGCCTGCTGGATTTCTTCAGGCAGGCCGTCCATGTTTTCCCATCCGGTAGAACCTTGTCCGATATGAAAGCGACCGGACAGCTCATTATTTCCAGGCTTTAGCTGTGTTTCCGGTGCAGGTAAACTGAAGGTATTGATTCCTACAAACTGGCGGTAATAAGGAGCATCTGATCCAGCTCCAGCATCTATCACGGCTACCTGTCTATCCGGTTCGTCCGTACCCTGATAGCCAAGCAGTACAATCTCGTCTCCGGATATCGGTGCATCACTCTGTTCGGCGCAGACAGTCTTACTTAGGTCAATATAGTTTGTTCCGACGGCTGTAACCAGTCGCCACAAGAAGTGATTACCTGTATTTCCGTCGGCCTGCTTCACTAGATTGAATGTGTTGACATACGCCTGGTCGTTTACGCGGAAGTCGTTGGTCACTTCGTTACCGTCGTCGTCGGTGACATTCATATAGCATCTGTAGACATCCTCAAGCTCTTCCACGCGCACGCACTTCATGGATGCTGCCGACTTGATCTGTTCACCACCGATGTGATAGGCTTTCTGAATCTCGACTGTAGTGGCAGTAAATTTCAGACGTACATCAAGGTAGTCTGTTTCAATGTGCCAGTTACCGGTATCATCCTGATATACGCCTACACCCTTTACTCCTTTCTCGAATTCCCCAGCTTGCAACCCGGCCAGGAACTTGACAATATACTCAGTCTCGTCTTCTTTGTCTTTACGTATAAAGTATTTTGCGAGTTTTTCAACATTAACTTCGCCCAAAAGTTTCAGCACTTCTTCGAAATTCGCCTTGATGCGTTCGAAGTTACGCTGCCACTTGAGGCGGACATCACGACCTGTATCATTCGCCCCATTCCACGGTACTATGTTCTCAAATTCATTGTCCATTACTTCAGCTCCAGTTCTTCGTTGTTGAATGTCAGGAGAAGCGGCTGCCAGCAGCTGCCATTCTCAAGCGTGTCAAGGTTGATGTAGTTCAGCATGTAGTCGCTGAACCGGTTGTGCTCCTTACGGCTCTGCTTGCGCAGGCGAGCGTGTCGAACCTGCACAATCCCCTCGCTCTTCTTCCGGTCGTAGCTGTAGCTCATGAACGAGAAGGAGAACGATTGCCCCTCTTCGGAGAGGCGGCGCATCTTGTCTATTGCAGTGAATACATCCATGGCGCAAAAGTATATGGGGGCATGCGTTTAAAAAAGGACATCATCGGCTGACATTACGTTCGAGCGTCTCCACCCGCTTGATACCGTCGCGAACCTTGCGTGGATCGACTACCAGCTCCTTGTTGCAGAGGACAGCCAGCAGGCGGTTGTTCTCCTGCAGGAGTGCAATAACCTGCAGTCGCTGTTCCGGAGTCATCTGCCCCAGTTCTGCGGAGAATGTGGCAGATGGACGTGTTGGATTGTCATAGGTATATCCGCCGAAGTAACGACCACTGCGGGTGCGAACTTGTTCCAGGATCTGCGTCGTGTTGAGCATGCGGATGGTCCCATTCTTCTGCGCCACGTCAAACACATCGAGGAACTGCTTTACTGAAGGATTAGCCACAGCTTCGTGGTTGGCCACAAACTCATTTTTGTGCACAGGGATTACGCCAGCAACGTCGTCTGGATTACCTTTGCGGGTATAACCATCTACGTATTCGTCGGAGTAACCGCCGGACTTGAGTCCTTTGGCTTCGTCACGCTGTTGTTTGGCAACTACCACTTGTGCAGCGCCTTGAGCTGCAGCAAGCCCTGCATATATAGGCCCCAATATTGGACCAAGTTCTGCCCATGCACGCATAACAGACACTGCTGTGTCGGATATGATTTGCAGGATATTCGCTGCGAATTGTTTATCTGCATACCTTTTCTTAATTCCGCTAATAGCAGCCTCTTTTTCTTCTTCAAGTTTTGTGGTATCCTTGCCTGCGGCTTTAGCCGATTCTATCTGTTTGTCATAGCGCCTTTCTACTTGACTGATTTCCTTGTCCTGAAGAGCTTGTATGAGTTGACTCGCAGAAGAGGCGGCTTGAGATACGAATCCAAAAGCAGATTGGGCCATTTGTGACCGTTTATCTTCGTGTTCTTGTGTAAGTCTGGTTTTCCATTCCTGATACTCTTCGTAACTAATCTTGTCTGCATCATACATTGCCTGCAGGAGATTCAGCTGTTGGTCAAGGTCGTCTGTGTTAGCGATTACACCAAATCCGCTTTCACGATCTTTTTTCTTATTATCTTTCTTGATCTTCAGTTCGTTGTCTTGTATCTGTTTATCAATGGCTGACACATCTTCTCCGTATGCTACAAGCATCTCTTTGCGCTGCTGCAGGTAATCTGCCTCCAGTTCTTTGAGGCGCTCCTGGTAGTCGGCCTCTTTGTGAATGTCACCGTCAAGATAGGCTTGTTTAATGTCGCTCACCTGCTTCTGATAATCAGCCTCTAACGAAGCCAACAAATCGGATTTCCAACTTTTGTCAACCTTCTGAGTTTCTTCGTACAGCCGACTTGCTTCGGATATCATCTTATCATAAATCTGCCCCTGTATCTCACTGCTGTCTTTCCCGAATTGTTCCAACAACAACTTACGAGAGGCCAAATACTTCACTTCCGCATCATAGAGTGCTTTGTTGTACTGGTCTTCGGTTAACCGTTGGTTCAGGTATTTCTCCTTGAGCAGGTTCAGTTCGTTTTGGTAACGAGACTTGAGGGCTGCTTCGGCATCTTTTTGTTCCGTTGGTACGGTGACATTGGTCGGATTATTGCTGTCAGGAACCATGTCAATAATCTTTTGCAGCTCCTTTTTCTGCTCAATATATCCGGCGATGACCGATATCCGCTCGCGCAAATCATGTTCAAGTCCACTCATATAGACTTTACGCAAAATTTCATTGTCACCAGCCAATTTCAGCAGGCTCTGTTTCTCCGCTTCGTACCATTGTTTGTTCGTGATCATACCCTGTGTTATCAGGTCATCGAGTTCTTCTATGCCCTTTTGTGCGTCGGCCTTCATCTGCTGCTTCTGCTGGTTTGTCAAGAACTGAAAGTTATCGGCAGATAACTTAGTCTTGGATATTAAGTCCATCGTTTCCTTAGTTCTGTCAAGCTCGTTGTTCATCGAACCAAGTGAGGTGGTGGCTTCATCAGTCTTGTCTTTGAAAATGGCGAAATAGGATATCAAGCTGGCTACTCCGGCTAACGCCAAACCCCAGGGACTCATCTTCAGTGCCTTGTTAAATAGCGTCGTTGCTACGGTTGCCGTTTTAGTAGCCACCGTATGCCGGTTGGTCCATAAGGTAACGGCCTTGAGGTATAGCGTGTAGGTAACGACAGCTGCACCGGCAGTGAGGATTTCGCTCTTGTAATCGACCATGATGGATACAACCTGCTTCAGACCTTTCACCGTCAGACTACCAGTCGTCACCATGTACTTCATCACCGGCAAAAGCTGTTCGCCAAGTTCTACACGAACGTCCTTGAAATGTTTCTTCGCTTTGTCAAGTCCGGCCTGTACGGTATTGTTTTGTACACCAAATTCATTGACAATACTAGTACCATCGATGAATGCCTCGTTCGCATTCTCCTGTTCTCGGCGAACCTGGTCGATGTTTCCGGCCAGTGCGGAAATGACTCCGGCGGCTTCTGCTCCAGAAAGTTTCATTTCCTTCAAGATGGGTGACATCTGTGCCATGCCTCCCATCTTGCCCAGCGTACCCAAGAACTGAAGCAGGGCTTCGTTGACATCGGTATTCACGAGGTTCACGAATTCCTGCACGTCCATGCCTGCCAACTTGGCATACTTGGCCGGTTCCTGATAGATTTTGAGGATTAGACTTTGTAGGGCGGTGCTGGCCATCTCGCTGCGCAGCATGTTCTGGTCGAGGGCGGAAGCGAAGCCCATAACATCGGTCACGGCCAGGTCGGCCTGTTTGGCCACACCTCCCATGCGAGCCGTGAACTCCACCAAGTACGGCTCGGAGGCCGAAGAACTCTGAGCGACCTGGTTCACGGCTGAACCGATGGCCAGCATATCTTCTTTCAGCGTGCGGCTTCCGTCACCGAACATCTGCGACAGCTTGCCGATATTCTTCACGGCATCTTCGCCAAGGTCTTCGCCCAGTGCGACGTTGATCATGTCGGCTGCTTCGACAAACTCCAGTACCTGGTCGCGGCTGCTGATGCCCAGCTTGCCCGCCTCTCCGGCCAGACGGTTCAGTTCTTCGCGCGGCGTGCGGGTGTCCATCTGCTTGAATGACTCATTCAAAGCCTCGGTCTCTTCTTTTGTCATGCCGGTATATTTGATGACCTGGCTCTGTGCCTCCTCCATTTGCGCATATTCATCGACACACTTGCGAGCAGTCAAGGCTACGCCGGTCAGTGAAGCGATGACCGACGCGCCGATGGTTGCATAGCGATTAAAGCCATCGGCCAGTTTGGATACAGAAAACCGAGTATCGCGTGCTTGTACTTCAAGCTCTTTCATCCGATTTTTAGTTAGCAGGTAATCTTCACGGAGTTCTCTCCATTTTTCTGTACCAGGAATGGCATTATTCATTTCCCTGCGAAGTTGATTTGCACCTTTTCTAAGTTCCGTGTAGGTCAATCCTGTAAGACCTGCTTCTTTTCGCAACAGTCGATATGACTCATTCATACCATCCAAAGCCTTTTTCTTGGCTTTGTATTCATCTGTTTCCGACTGACCATCTGTCTCAAGTTTCTTCAATTCAGCTCTAAGTTTAGAGATGCTATCCTTCAGTTCAGTAAGCCTGTTCTTAGCTTCCGAATTATCTATACGGATAGCCATCCTGAAATCACTGATACTTATTGCCATAGTTTATTTTTTTTGCAAAAGTAGGTGCAGCCGGATGCAGAGAAAAGGACATATCTATTCGTCGAGCCATCGCCCGTTGTCGAGCCATACGCCTCCATCACGCCACTTACCATCCGAAAGGATCCATCGGGCATCTGCCTCGGTGTCGCTGATATTGATGCGACAGAAAATCCCCTTCCAAGAGCCTTTTCGCCCGTTGGCATCCAACGTGTACTCCATCTCCTTGCAAACGTAACGGCGGTTGGCAATCTCAAAAATCATGCGCGGATCATATACATTCGGGTCATAGCTTTCGATGGTGATTTCACGGCGGTAGTCGATGTCGTAACTGCCCTGGTAGCAGAGTTCGTCGAGCTTCTGCAGGCGTAATGAAGCCCCTACGGTGTTGGTCTTGTAATATCGGCGGCGTTGTTCGGTACCGCTGACCGGCAGGATGGCGTATTCGTCAATGTAGGGTACCGGATACCGAACACGTTCTGCAGCAACAACACTGCTACCTGAACCTTTGTATTCTATCTTCATATCGCCTGTGTAGAAAGCAAGAGCCATCGTATTTTTCGATGTAGAATTATCTTCAGTCTCTGTCACCCCATTCTCGATCATATCAACCAGCGACATCTCATTTTCATTTTCGGATGAAGAGTTAGCATCGTCTGGTGAAGGTATCCACACGGTGTAAGAATATACAACAGATCCGGAAGCATACTTGTATGTCTGCGTCTGAACCAAGCTGGCCGGCACAATTTCAGCAGTCACTTCTCCTACTGGTTCGTCACGCTTTAATCCGGCGAACTGATCCACCATGACATACACCGGCCATTTGCTTATTTCCTCGAACACGTTTCCCATGTACAGATACTTCCTTCCTGTTGCTGCATCTGTATAAATGGTGTCCGTTCGAGCGTGCTCTTCTTCGCGAAACCAACGAGAGATTCGATCGATATCCGTAGCCTCGTATTCTACCGGGATGGTGTCATATTTGGCTGCCTGGCAGATAGCATCGTTCAGGCAGGCATATTTCCAAAAATTGTCGCTACCCAAATTATAAGCCACGTCGCTGGAAGCAGCATCTTCCACGTCCGGTTCTTCCTCCACTTCGGCTTCGTACTCATCCTTTACCTGCAGCACATGAAGCGTGGTGACACCTGAGAAAAACTCATTGCGAAACAGCAGACGCACACTCCGGGTACGTGCGTCAATGACGAAAACCATGTTAAAGGTGATTTCAATTTGCTCCAGAAAATCGAGTACAGACCATCCGGGAAGCATTTCGCTCCATTTGTACGTATGTTGGGTATGGCACAGGTACAGGTCCTTGAATACCGTACCTTCAAGACTGTTCTCGGTCAACGTATATCCAAGCCCCCGCAGCAACTCACGAATATAAGCGCACAGATAAGGTTGAGGAATATAAACGCCATCAACTATCCATTGCGGAGCTTCATCCGTATTATGAAAGAAATTCCACTGATTCAGCACACGATTCTCCGTGTCGCTGTACACGGGCGCCAGGTTGTATTCTGTATCCGGATAGATCTTTTCGTTCGGGCTGTAGTCACCCGTGGCCGGTACCGTTTCTTTCATCTCCAGTGAAGATATCATCCGGTCGCCTCCGATGACGTAGTTCAGCTCAGAGTTACCGCTGGCTATCTGGATGGATACGGTGTCGTCCGTCCAGGCTGTGATGACTTCGGTACCGTTGCAATACACGCGGTTGTCTGCGATCAGTACCGCCGACCGCTCGCTCCGCACCTCGGTGACTGATGTCAACCGGTTCAGGTGTTCGTAGAGCGACGCATTGGTCGGATTGCTGAGTTGCAGTGTGATGTCGTAGGTGTATTCACCATTTTTGGTGAACAGCGGGTTCTCTCGCTTCACCGACACGCTGAAGTCCTTTGGAAGTACGGCATGGGTGCCGTCGATAATCAATTCGGTCACGTAGATAATGGTTAATGGTTAATGATAAATAGTCAGTCGAAGTCTTCGATGTCCAGGCCGATGCTCAAGCCGTTCCAGCCTCCATAAATGTCATATTCCCATTCGGTAAGCAGGTCGTTGCCGGAGCGTAATTCGCCGCAAAAGGCATCCATCTCCAGTAGGGAGTCTCGCAATATCCGCATCATGCGCTGGATACGTGCATAGTGCTGCAGCTCCGCTTCATCGGTCTGATGACCGCTCGGAACCTTTTCCAACAGGAAAATCAGTACCTTGTTCCGGTCGCTGTGGTTGTCGAAGGATCCGTTCATCTGTGCGTCCGGGTAGTTGGCACAAAGCTGGATTCCTATGCGGTCCTTCAGTTTCTTCACCATGTGTCCCTCACGCACCGCCATCACGATGCCCTCTATCTGTTCTTCACTTTTTCGGTTCACCCGTTCTCGAAGTTCGGCCAGCATTTCACGGTATTGTACAATGTCTATCATACGTCCATCAGATTACTTTGTGTGTCATCCGCCAGCCGGAAGCTGAACTCCACCGTCTTCAGGGTGGAGCGGCGGAAGTCACGATCATACTTCATGTTGGTTATCACTATCGGCAGCCAGTTTTCGCCAGCCTTGACCTGCACTTCCTGGGCGTGCAGCATGTCACGCCACAGGCGGTAGTCGCTCTGCAGGAGGATGACGCCGCTGTTGGCCGTATATTCGTCGGTCACTTTGACACCGAATTTTCGTTCCACGCCCCACATCAGCGCCGTATCGCTTTCGTCGGCAGCCGATACGGTCAGGCCGCCCGTAGCAGTCAGTACCTCCGGCATGTCGTAGACGTTCTTGAATCGAAACTGCCACAACTGTCCATAGTTTGTCGGATCCACAAGAAACTCCAGTGTTCCGCCATTGAAGTGGACCTTGTAGCTTTGCAGAGCATCTGCCCCAAGCAGACTGCACACGCGGCTATAGCCGGCGTCCACCGTCAGCATGGAAGATTCACCGCCAGATACCAGCATCGTCCGGCTTTTCTCGTCGCCAAGCGTGTCGATGCCTGTCAGGATGTATCCACCCGCTGTCCGGTCACCACTGGCGTATTCCACCACACCCGCATGTGTCACCTTCCGGTTCACTTCGCTCAGCAGGGCCGGCGTGTCCGCCGCTTTAGTGGTCTGCATCCGGCTGTACATTACGAAGCTTTGCGCGTCCTGTATACCGTCAATCAAGAAAATGAAGGAGCCCGCTGCCGTAGTCTGCAGGGTGTGTTCGCCGTCAGGCCACACGCCCCATAAGGCCATGGCACAAAATTTACCCAAGCGGCGAATACGTACCTGGTTGTTGCCGTCCGGCACGTAGTCTTCGTCGAGGATGGTACGCCCTCCGTATTGCACGGAGAAGCGGATGGTGACATCGGTATCGATAATGTAGTCCTGCATAGTGGCACAGAACTCATATTCTCTAGGTCGTTGTAGAACGTTCATAGGCGTATGTATTTATTACGTCGGTCGTTTTCAGGAAGCAGCGGGTAGTCGGGTGCGAAGCCGTCTCGTGCCCGCTTCATTTCGTCAAGCCAGTGTTCGCCGTCGCCTGCCATCCATGCAGCGGTTCGAGCCACGTCGTCCAGCGACGGAACCTGGCTGCCCTTCATGCCGTTCTCGGCCAGATAGCCCCGGACTACGCCCATCGGGAAAACCCGGAGGGGCAGACGACGCAAGGCGGTAGACATGGCCAGTAAAGCTACGGCCATCGAGGCGGCATAGTGTGCTTCGGTTTCGTTGCCTTTCTCTCCCAGCAGCTCCGCCCATTTCTCTCCGTAAGCACGACTCACGGTGCGCGTCTGCACCTCGCGGATAAAAGGCACCAGCATCAGGTAGAGGCGTTCGCTACCCTCTGTCGGGAAGTAACGGTTCAGATCCCGACCGTTTCGGATAATCAGTTTCTGCGTCTCGACATAAGTGGCACTCTCTGTCCACTCTTTCAGGTTAGTTTTATTCAAGTAGCGAATGAGTGCGTCCACCGCCCGGTAGTATTCCTCAAGATGCATGGCGTCGTCACGGTCGAGCTGCCACTCCCATGGCAGTTTGTCGGTACCGTCGGTCGAAACCTTAAACTTGCGGCCGTCATCTTCGTGACTCAAATCGTTCTTGCGGTAGAGACGCAAAGTAGCCAGGATGGCGATGGGGCGCTGCACCTTCTTCAGCAATTCAGCATTGTTTCCAATGGCTGCCTGTTCCATCACTTTCTCACCCACCAGTTCAGTCAGCTCTTCGGTCGCCTGTTCGATGTCGCCTACCACCTTGGAAAAATCGTTGTTGGCGTAGTAGTTGCCCGTCAGTTGGCGGAGTTCTTCGCTTGAATTAATCAGTAGTTCCATATCGGTATAATTAGCGGTTATCAATTCTTTTTTATTCTCTCCTGCAGGCGGTCTGCCTGGTGTTTGTCATCGAGCAGTTTCAGCATCACACGCAGCAGCGGCGTGTTGTCGGTGTCGGTGGCAGTACCGAACACGCCGCTCGAAGCCACGCTGTAAAGGATGCTGTTCAGCCCCAACCCTTCAGCAGGCTTCCCTACCGTGCGCTTCGTCCGGTCAAAAACTGGTGCAAAGCACACCTCTTGCCCGTCAATCAGGAAAGTACCTGTATATAGATACTGACAGAAGTAGGCAAACCAGGCATAGATGCCCCATCTTAGATAGGGCTGCAGGATGCTGGCACGCGTCATCAGTACCGGAAGGCGGTCTGTATCGAACGGTACCCGCCGGAACACGCCCTTCTGCTTCTTGGCCGGGCGATAGAGTACGGCACATAGTGCCAGCAGGTCGGTATCCTCGTGCGACTGATCATAAAGATTCATGGCAGCCGTAGCTGCTCGGAACTCACCGAACGTCAGGTCGGATCCGTGGCTGGCCGGACCCATGAGTCCAGCTACCTGAGGCAGCAGGTTTACCGTGCTGTCGTAGGTAAGAGACACCCAGATTCGTTCACCTTCTTGTTCAGACCGCCACATCCAGTCCAGCGTGCCGGCCAACTGGCGCACCAACAGCCAGAAGTCGGGGTTGTTCTTCTTCAGCCCTCTGTTCTGAAGGACGAAGGCACACCAGTCGCGCCGGATATCGTCGAGGGTGATGCCCTTGCGTTCCATCAGCTGCTGACGCAGCCACAGCAAGTGAATCCACTCTTTGCTGTCCACTTCTTCCCAGCATTCCGGGAAGTCCAAACGTTCAGCCTCCCGTCTGCCTATATATTCTTTAAAACTCTTCATTCCCAATTCTCAATTATCCATTTTCAATTCTCAATTCTCAAATATTATTTGTTGTCCGGTTGCTGGCACTCACATTATCCTCCTTGTTGATGGCTTTTCGGTAGAATCCCAGGAAAATACCCTTCTTCTGCGGGAAGTTGATGCGGATGGCGTCGTTGATGGCCTCCAGCACGATGTCCTCGGCTATCTGTGTGTCGGCACCGTAGAAAATTTTCAGGGCATAGAGCATCTGGCTGCCGCTGTCACTCTTACCGTCGATGATGATATTGGCCAGGGCGGGCGATAGACCGAAGCCACTGGTCGTGGAGCTGTCGGCAATGCGTGAAATCTTGGCCTGTGCTTCGATGTACTTATCGATGTTCATTTCGATGGGCTCTACTTTCCAGCTCTGTTCTTTACCATTGGAGTCGATGAAGTCCACACAGGTGAAGAACTTGCCGGCATTTTCCCGCCCGGCCATCACGTCGGCGATGGTATTCACCAGCTGATCTTTGAGCTTCTCCATCTCTTTGGCCAACTGATCATCTGTCCATTCATCGTGCATGGACCTCAGCATGGCTTGCTTGTCTTCCCAGTACTGCTGCGGCGTATGCACCATGTAGGCCGCCGCTATCATGTTTTCGTTCAGATGACGGATGATCTCCGGCAGGTCGTTGGCGTTCTCCAGCCAGGGAACGGAGCCGAAGAAGCACGACAGGGCGTACATGTTGCGCCCGAAAGACCGCAGACTGTGGTACTTCACGGCTGCGGCATGCTTCATCGGATCCCATTTGTCGAAGGACGGGAAGAGCTGGAAAGTCTGGCTCCGGTAGGAATCGAAGTCACCCAACAGGTACTGAGTCACGTCTTCAAGGTGTCGGCTGTCGTTCTCCGGCCACACCAACCGACACTCTGCACTGTGCAGGCACTCCAGGCGGCTCACCCAAGGGCGGCCGATGCGGCGTCCACGCCCCATGACGTATTTGTTGAACACGCCGTTCATGTGCGTGTATTCCACGAGGCACGAACGAATGTATCGGCGGTAACCCCCCGACCCCAGCCACTCTTGTATCTCATCATCCTCCACCCACTCTTGCGTGCGTTCGTTGTTCTCCAGCTTCAGACGGTAGAGGGCAGGCCCTTGTCCGTAGAGCAGTCCGATTTTCCGATCGAGGATACCCGGTCCGAGGTTGTTGCGCTCCAGCAGGTTACGGATGCCATTGGGGAGGTTATTGTCCTGCCCCCATGGAACCACCCGCACCCCTGCCACACTGACAGGATCATCGTCCCAGTTCGGTGCACGAAAATTAAAAAAATGGCTCATGCTCGAACTCCAGTCCATGTGCAGCGCGAACTGGCCTTTCGCCGTGTCCACGAACGAATAGTTCCCGATTTTCTTCTTTATTTTGCTATCCATCATCGATTGATATATATTCTGGTTGTATTAATTATCAGACTACCACAGTATTCCTTAACGATAGTTACTAACTCAGGCATGTGTTGCTCGATTATCGGATTGAACCATGGCTTAGGTTCTCTCCGCCATTCCCGGTCTGTTTTTTTGGTCAACACACGGGTACCTCCTTCCATATTGTAGCCGCGACCTACACCCAAATGAACGAATAGGCCTTCTTCTCTAAAACCGAACCCTATACTGGTGATTTCTTCACCTTTGGCAGGAACTTTACCCCAGTGGCGATAGTTCATTTTAAGCGATTCAGAAAGGTTCTTGTCAGTTACAATCCACTTGGAAATGCTCAATTTCAAAGCCTCATTCACTTTACGTCCCCATGCCCTCACACGTTTGTTAAACAAGGCAACAGCCTTTACATCCTGTTGGCGTTCAAATTGCTGGGTATAACCAGTATCTCCCTCGATAATAACATCCAACGGATATCTGCCATCGGAAAACACATTGGATTTACCGCTCCACCTGTTCCTGTTCGTACTCTGGCTTGAAGCCATTCTTTCTGCATGTGCACCCATAATTATATTCCTTGTTTAACACAAAGGTAACGCCCGCAGGCGCGGGAGAAAAGGACATAAAAAAAGAGGCCTCCCTTCGGAGACCTCCCTTCGCTTTACCTCTACAACTATTGTGTCAAATCACATAATTCCAAACCAACTGATACTTCCTTTTAATTTGTTCCGGCCATTGCTCTTCCGGCAAATTTTTTTTAATAAGAGAAATGACCGTTTCTACATCTTTCTTACACTCTTCGATGGTATTACCCGCAGCGTAGATACCCTCGCAATTTTCTGAATAAGCCCCGAAGCTGTCGGAACTTGCGCAGATGTTCATAATAATCTTTTCCATACTGATTATACCTATTCGACCGAAATAAGGTTCTGCCCAATACGGTGCAAACCGTCCACAATGCGCTGGCGCTGTACAGGACGAGGACGCTTCAGCCCGTTGGCATAGTGGCTCAGTTGCTGCTCGTTGATGCCCGATGCCCGCGCGATGGCAGCCAGCGAGACAAACTGTCCGCAGTTGCGCAACAAGGCAGATACGCCCAATACCCACTCAAAATCATAGTTGCCGTCGGCCAGCCAGGCGGGCACTTCGTCGCCGTCGGCCAGCATGCCTTCTACGTGGAACTCGACTGCTTCACGCACAGCCTGCTTCAGCCCGTCCAGCGTCTTGTCGGTCACCACAACGGCACCCGGCACCTGTTCGTCCACCGAAGCGCAGAAATTTTTTTCCGCCCACTCCACATTCACTTTGATAATCTTCTTTTCCATAGTCATATCTTTTTAAAGGGGTGGCCTTATCGCCACCCCGCCTGTTTCCAAATGCTGTTGAGGTTGTTTTGGTCCATGTCCTCGTTCGGTTTCCCTCTCACGGTCACCTTGCCGGGCTTGTCGGGGTGCTTGAATTGCCGGTGGTCTCCCTTCCAGTATGATAACACCCACCCGTCTTTTTCGAGGAGCTTGACAACCTCTCTAACTTTCAATACTTTCATAAATCGATTGTTTTGGAACGTCACAAAGGTATTAATAATAATACTGTTAAGCAAATTTCAGTTCTAAAAAGGTATAAGTTTTAATACTATTTAAATATAAAACCCCATCTCTTCTCATGAACAGACAGGGTTCTCAAAATGTATAAAAAAGTTTGTAATATTCAGCGCTTGTTTCGCTCGATGTATGTCTGTTCGTCGAGGGCACCTTTGATGACGGAGTTAGCCTCGATGCTGTTGTAGGATAACCGCACACCATGGTACTCCAGTTCTGCAGGAATCATACCTGTTTCGGCGAAGAACTCGCGCGCCAGGCAAAGCAGGTAACGGAGATTGTCAATGTTCTCCAGGTTGTAGCGAATAGATGCGTTATTCATAGCAACCTCCTTTCTCTACATTGCAATGTTTCACCGAATAGAATAGCTTAGCGGGCAATCCGCAGGTATTCATTTTTCTTTTCATAACAACCTCCTTCGTTATATTTGCCTCCCCTGATGATGCCCATGCAAAGGCGGGGGTAGCGTTGGTAAATGCACATTAATTTCCCTTGTGTGAAGCCCAGTTCCCGATAGGCTTCCGCAAGCCTTTTCTGCATATCCTTGTTCTCATCAATGAGATATTGTTCGAGAGCGGTCATTGGGCACCTCCCTTCTTCAATTCCTCGTTGTGTCGCTTTTCAATTTCGTTAATGAGGTTACGCAAGGCAATGAGTTCCTCGTAAGCCACATCGTTCATACTTTCGTCGGTTACACTGACATAATAGTCTATGTAGTCTCTTCGGCTTTCCATGTGATAATAACAGTTCTCACCGATAAATACCTGTTCAGGCTTAATAATCTTATTCATTGTTCGCCTCCTTTCTTCGCCTTAATGACACAATATGCCAGCGCCAGTACTGCTGGCGGAAAGACAAAGGTCAAGGCCAGTGCACCGATGGCACCCACATGCCAAGCATCGCGTACAGTCTTGATTTGGCTGTCAGATGGTAAAACACGATTAATTGAATCACGGAGTTTTCTAACGAAATTAATTTCACGTGCAGGTACGGCGGGTGTGCTCATGACTATTTCTTTCTTCATACCCGTTCCTCCTCTACAAACTGGAATTTCACAAAATCCTCTACACTCACGCGCTGTTTGGCGAAACAATAGTGGGCCATGTCGTAGCACCAGCGGTAGCTGCGCCCGTCAGCCAGGGTCAGGATGATGTTGTCGGGCTCACAGTGCTTGCCCTGTACGAGGTCGAACACGCTTTGGCTCAACCGTTCCAGTGAAATGTACTTCACGCTGTGCTTACTCTCCTTGCCGTCGATGACCATCTGCACCGTGGCAAATTGGATAGAATTTTCTTTTTTCATATACGAAACACTTGTTAGAGCAATGGCAGAAAAAAACGGCCGCCAAACCCGTTGCTCTAACAAGTGATTCAACCCCGCCGAAGCGTTGGAATATTGTTCGGGATGGCAGCCGCTATGCTGTACGCTGAGCGTCTAAAGTCATGTGTTTCGTATAAGACTATCATTTCCACGAAGTCATGAAAATGATACCGGCGGGCATAAAAAAAGCCCACGTTCGCAAGTGGACAAATACCGTTTGTCCGGTCGGGGTTGAATTAACAAGTCAACCACTTGTTAGAGCACTGCAAATATAGGGATAGTTTTTGGAAAAACAAGAAAAATACAATGCAAAAACAACTCTAAATTGTCATTTAACAGAATTGATTTGTAAGAATATCAAGTTCTCACTATATTTGTCGCAACAACATCAGCAACATGTTAGACATTATCAGAAATATCATTGCTTTTATAAGTACTTTTATAGTTATTAGTACTTCTACCATGTTGCTGGTACAAGGTATCGTATGCTGTATAACCTGTAATTGGTCTTGCAAAAAAAATACCGATTATAGGATTGTTATAATCGGTATTATCGTAGCTTTGTTGCTTATTCCTTTTTACTATTTTCCTGCTTAATATTTGTCTCGTCCCTCATTTTTCGCTTTAAGAATATCGATGATGGGTTGAATGTCTTCAGGCTTTTTTATTTGAAGAGAGTCTATAGCTCTTGCTGCAGCTTTTACTAATTCTCTGTCTGCTTCCCGATCAAGGAAATTATTAATTTCTCCGATTAGACCATCAGTATGAATATCTAGATCTTTATATTTTATACCACCCCCATTAATAAAGACTATAAACATACCGAACAATAAAAGTATAATCCAAATCTTAGTAGAAAGCTTTAACCAACCCGGTGACTCCATTTGAATTTTCATGGTCAAAGAACCATCAGAAGGTATACCATGCATTCTACAGAAGTTATCAATTAAAATTGAAATCGCTTTTAAATCGCAGAAATCATCCAGCGAAACATCTTTTTGAGTTCGGATCCGTAATACAAGGTTATATATTTCATCTTTGATATAAAAGTCATTAATCACACTATCTACATATGCTGCATAGTTAGTAACATCAGACAATATATGCCTTGAAGTGAACATAAGCTGCAGATTGGGCGGGAGAAAGGAACGTCTGCCATAATAATGCCAGTCTATTTGTCTTCTTTTTGTGAATTCGCAATGATGTTCACTGTCAATAACAGGATTCTTTTCTTCATATAAATCACTTTTTACTAATCCAATAGCAACATGCGTGGCACTGGAAGAAGGTATTATCACTACATCACCTATTTTGATATCACGTGTAAATCGTAATATCTGAGCCACCGGATAGCCTGTGTTTTTGATAGTTGGGTATTTTTCGCTGAACTTGATTTTCAACTGTTCTTTCGCTTCATTTTCTGTAACCGGAAGATGCTGCAAATAATCAAGTGTTATATCATTATAACCAACAGCGACATAATTGTTTCTTGTAAAATCTCCATAGTAAGATCCGCTCATAGTACGAATCATCCAGTACTTTCGTGTGTTATTGATGCTATTTAGTGCATGTATTAAAGAATCAAATTCAAGATATTCCATCCGTCAATATATGGCGAACCCCTCACTACAGCGCGCCAATAGGTGAACGATTGAAACACCTGAACCCGACTGACTACGGGTTACACTGAGGTAAGGGGTTCATGTTAAGCGTTTTTATTCTGGCGTTAGCAAAGATAGGGAATGTTTTTTATTGAACAAATAAAAAGGCGGAAGTTTTTAGTTTCCGCCCGTGAAGGAGTTCCCAGGCTGCCTCGTAAGTTGTCCCTCTGAGGGGATAACTGGAGTGTTCAGTTGCGGTGCTGAGCACCGCAACTGACATTAATATCATTCTTCCTTTTCATCGTCGAACTTCATCACCAGCTGACGGTTGTTGGCCCTCCAGTCATCGATGGTGTACTTCATCACTTGGTTCAGGTCGGCCTTTGCCTCGTTCATCAGTTTCTGTGCGTCTTTGAAGCGACGTTGGCATTCCTGGTATTCGTTCACCTTCTTTTCCATCAGTTTCTGCTTTTCGGCCAGAAAGGTCTGCGGTTCTGTGAAGTGGAGGTAGAGCGCCCGGTAACATTCTTCCTTGTAGCGAAGCACGCTCGGACGGGCTTCTTCGTTCACCTTGGAGGTGTCGATGGAGAAGAGCCATCCGAAGATGTACATATAAGGGATGCAGTACATTTCGCGTTCCTTTCCGTCGGCTGCAACCACGGTCGTGATGACCGCGGTTGAACTGAGAATTTCATCCCGTTCGATGCGTTTTCTTTGGCTGTCCGCGTCTATCCCCAACGCCTCGCATATCGGGCGGATGGGCACCATTTGTTCGTCACTCGTGGCCACGATGTCCACATTGTTCACTCTCGTAATAACTTTTGTTTCCATAATTCCAACAATTTTAGTGGTTAATTTTCATTTTCACGGACAAATATATTTGTAATAATTTGATAATCAAATAGTTGTGAAATAATTAACTATAATTTAACACAACAAACAGCGTAAATAAACAAAAAGCGGAGCCCGAAGTGGGTTCCGCTTTCATCAGATAGAGTAAGAATCAATCACCCGGCTCTCCTAAATAGAAAAGGATAACCTCATGCTGGAGTGGGGTCAGCGCCCGCTGACGCGGAGCGAAATGCAGATCCTTTAGCCGTTGTTTCAAATCAGTATTCAAATTGATCCAGCGGTGAAGCTGCGACATGGCGCTGCGGGGCGTCGATCGAGGAAAGTATTGCTGAGCAAGTTCACTCATAAAAATAGCGTTAGGCTTTGACATAATGAAATACAGTTATTTTCTGCGTAAAAATAAAGATAGTCTGCCTTCAGAAAAAGGCCAATGGTTCCACTAAACAACCTACAGGTAGTCTATAAACTATCCATAGGTAATGAAGTAACTACATCTTAGTAGTGAAGAAACTATCTATAGTATCTTTATCCAAGCGGATCCTCATTATCGCTTCCACCACCAGGCTGCGAAGTTCCGCCGCCATCATTTCCATTTTCGTCTCCAGTCAGGGCTGCCTCTTTTAAAGTAGGAACACGTTTGAATGCCAGTCCGCCATCGCCCGTACGAGTAGCAGCCTTGATGGTATTTCCCGGACGGAATTGAATACGGGCCCCCAAAATATTGGCTGAAGTAAACTCTTTTTCCGTTTCTGTCCCTTCACTCTGGAGTTGCAATTGAAAACTGCCGAAATTTTCCATCTTGACAATCTTTCCTGCGGCCAGGTTCTTGTTGAGCTGACGGATAAGAGCCCTCGTCACGTTCAGCACATCACCATCCGTCAACGAAGTGGCATAGGCTATTTCTTCGGCCATTTCGTCCATTGTCACCGTACCACTGGCCTGTGCTTTGGCGTAGTACTTCTTCTTTCCGTCGGGATTACCCGGCTGACTATTCATGTAAGCTAAAGAATAATTTACCATGATCTGATTTCTTTTAAAGTTTAACAAAATATGCACTTTGTACCGTTCGCGAATCGGACGAGGCAAAAGTAGAAATCCACTAGTATAGAAAGTTGTTTCGCGCATTATCCTATGTATTTCCATGCATAAACTTGTATTAAACTTCTGTTATTGGGACAAAAAAATGATATAAATGGCCATTTTATGCCATACATTCACATTCAGAATTAGCTAATAATCTGAAAATAAGCAATAATACCCCCTCCGACCGCCTCTGCGGGAGGAGGGAAAGACGTTTCTGCCCGTGCCGCGCCGCCCCCCACTTGCGATTGCAGCCCGCGCATGGTTCGGAAATATGATGAAATATAATTACAGAAAATGCGGTCGCCCAAGCAGCGCCCCATATAGGGGCAAATCCCACCACCCTGTACACACCCACTAATGAACTTCTATGGTATAGGCACAATGCAAAAAGCCCTGCTATTCTCACGAACAGCAGAGCGCAGCCAAAACACATAATAAACATTATCAGATGAAGGAAGAAGCAGATATATTGTGCCCACGCTGCCATACACGTATGGTGTCTTTGCGCAGAATGGCATACTTCAGGGCGTCGGTTAGGTTAGTCGATTCCTTTGGAAGGCGTGAGGTTGGAAGCTTGTCTCCGGTTTTCTCTTTTACCACCATCTTGGACTGGTCAGCCTGGTTCACCTTGACCTTGGTACGAGTCACCTCCATCTCACTCTTGAGGTTAGGACAGTTGTATTGGTCAATGAGCAGAACGAATAACTGGCGCTCCAGGTTACCTGCCAGCAAGTCCATAAAGAAGCGGTACTCCAGATTACTACCAATATTGCCCTGCCCTAACGACATGAGCTGCACCTGCCAGCCGGTACGGCGCCCCTCGGCATCGAACTCAATGTACTTCTTGATGGTCGTGGCCATATCCTGATTCACTCGCTTGTAGTTATTCATGGAACGGTCGTAATAAAGTTTCAGAATCTTGCGTTTGTGCGGGCGGAAGTAGGCAATGAACTTGTCGGCCAACTCGCGCGCACTCTGTGGGGGCAGTGTATATAGTTCCTTGAGTACACGAACCACATGCCCGGTCTGCTGCAGGAAAACCATGGAAAGCATGTTACCCGCATCCATACCTGCTTCAATGGGGCGGCTGGTATCAAGATAACGCAGGACAGTACAATCTTGCTCCCACCCTATGGGATGCTGTTCGATGATTTCGTTTCTGTATCCGTCGGCATAGAAATTCTTCAGAGTGAGGTTGCAGTAGAACATCTCGGTTGCCTCCAGTTTTGGAATAATGGAAAGCACATTACAGGCTAATCCCTCAAGACCTTCGTCAAGCTCGCCCGCAAACCAGTCTTCGCCTAGGACGTCAGCATTGACATAACTGGATGAAATAAAAAAGAACGAAACACCCCGGCGGGCAGCAATCCACCGCTTTTCCCACCGATCCATGGTGCGTTTGGCAAGCTCCATGGTACGGCGAGCCTCGGGCAACTTAGCGCGAAGGGATACATCCGTTCGGGCCTGCTCGGACAATTCTTCGTACTGCTGCAGACGGGCGACGTATTCACGACGAGTGTCGTTATAAACAAAGCTTGCTTGCATAAGCAGCAGAATCCGTTTTTTATCATTCTGCTTAGCAAGTTTCAGGATCCAGTCGTACTCGCCCAAATGGTTAGGATTCGGCATGTCGGTAGTGAGCGTGCGGCTGCGGTACCATACGCTGTTTCCATACTTGACGCGAAATCCACGGACAGCTTTCAGGAGGTTGGTAAACTTCTCTTCCGGGAAGTACTTCACTTCATCGCCAAACACCCCCACATACGAGCGACCGGCACCGATGGAAGCCCTATCCAGCGAAATAAAAGTGAAATTGAAGCCGGTGAAGAAGGTCATGGTATCCGTCCACTTAGTGTTAACATTGTACATGCGGTCGCGCCAAGCCTGTGGTGGTTCCTGGTCGATAACATAATGAACACCCATCTGCCAGCCCAACATGGAAAGGCCGTCGATGAGCGACGGGATGATGTTCTTGCGCAGGTCGCTGTAGGTGTCTGCCACCCAAGCAAAGGGAGCGCCCGGGCAGTCGTGAACCACTTCCTGCACACGTTCTGAGAGCACCTGCACTGTCTTAGAACTGGCTCGACCGGCCACCCAATAGAGCGACCAGGGCATCATAAGAGTAATGAGTTGTGCCATCCAATTGGAGTAACGCACCTCGACATCATTCGTAGTCTTTAGTTTTTTCTTCCGTGTCATCGAGCATTTCTTCTATATCGACATCAATAATATTAGCATCTTGACGCAGTCTTTTTTTCTCCCGTTCGGGAAGATCCATGGAGTCAATCTGACGGCCTAGGACATGGCGGCTTACGCTAGGCAATCCCACCGCAGACGGGTCGAGGTCGTAAACTTTGATGGGCTTTTCGGTAATCTCTTTTGGTTTGACCGGATCTGGCTTGTCCAACTGCTTGATACGCGCAGCCTGTGTAAGCAGGTTACCATATACCTCCATGTCTTTGGCGCAAGTAGCATTCTGAAGAACAGCCAGTGCAGCCTTCTGTAGATTATCGAAGATGATGTTGCGATGGGCGTCGTTTTCAACTGAATCGTTAAGGAAAAAAAGGTTCAGCGCTTCGGTGTACATGCGCCTTGCACGCATCCGGTCCATGTTGAACGGTTCGTGCATAAGGAAAGCGATGGCATTGTCCTTACCATACTTCCGGTTTATACCCACCAAGGCATATAACGCATTATAGTAGTTCATCTCTTCGTCTGTCAGCTCCATGTTGCAGCCAGAGGCGATGTAATCCTGGAGCACGTCGAAATGTGATTGGTCAAACATTCCCATTATCCGATATCGTCAAAAAATATTTTGTTAATCGAATTTTTATAACCAACAGCCTTACGGAATTTGTCGAATCGTTGCGCCTGAGTGACATTCTCACCCGTTTGTGCAGCGGCCGACATGGATAATCCTTCTTTAGCAGCCTGCAGGAGCTGTCCGCGCTCGTAATGGTACTTTAGAGGACTTCCAATCAAATTGAAATACCATATGAAATCATCCGTCGGGATGTTATAGTACATGGCTATCTGATCAGGACGATAACCTATACCGGCCAGTCGCTCGTATTCATCAATGTCGATTCGGTCGAACCAGACTGGAGAATCCCTCCATTTTACAATTTCGTCTGCTGTGAAACTCATATCATTCAGTTATTAGCTACGAGTTACGAGCTACAAGGGAGCAGTGGAACTCGTAAACCTGTTTGTCTTGTAAGAAAACATACTGTTCTTCCATCGCATTCTCTCCATAATTTCCTGAACCCTCGACTACGAAGAAACCTGCTTCGGTGTCGAGACAGGTAATCTTTTTGTGACTCCAGGAGTACGACAGAGTAAGCACTCCGGCGTGATGGAGCTCGACCAGACAGGAGAAGATCTTCGGCATGCGGAACTGGAGCGTTTCGGACACATGCAGATGGATGCTGTCTATCAAACCTTTTTCGCGCCAACGAAGCAAGGCATTCAGGATGCGTTCGTTAGTCGAATAGGTAGCAATGTAGAGATGGCGGACACGCCCGGCATGCTTGATGAGATACACAATGAACGTGAAGGCCGTGAAGCTCTTCTTCGTTTCGATGAAGAATACTTCACGGGATGCTGGTAGTCGGCCACATAGCTTCTTCAGGTTGTTTAGCTTGAAGGTAAGCATTTCCTCGAACCTGCGCGAATACAGGTGCGAGTCGGCCATCTCACGACGCAGATCTTTGAGTGAAAAATAATAGCTCATTCCAGCAGTCTGTTGATATCCTCCAGTTCACGTTCATATCCGGCCAGCCTCTCCCGGCGTGTGACGTCGAGGTGAGGTTTGTCGCCTTTCCTCATTTCCGACTTTACCCGCCAGATGTTCATCTCCACCTGTCGTTTGCGCTGCAACAGTTCCTTGATAGGTAACGTCAACAACTCTTTGCGGCGGTTGAACTCGGCAAAGGCCGGATGTTTGCCAAGCAAAGTATGATGTAGCTTGTACCAGTTCAGTTCTTCCCAGATCATGCGGTTGTCCAGGTAGTTGTCGATGAGCTGGCGACTCACATCGGCACACTGCTCCAAGGAAGTGCAGTCCTTCAGCTCATGATGTAAACGTACATAGGCATGGTAACGGTTGAATTTGCGGGAGGCAAGTGCCTCCAGCTCCATGGGGCAGTCCGGTTCATTCAGGAAGGGGAACTCTTCGCGGAAGGACGGTCCCTCCGTGTCTTCTTCACTCAAAGACGGCACGGAGGAAGTTCTTCACAGCTCGAACAGGCATTTTGCCGGGAACTCCTTATCCAGAAATGACTCCAGCCACGGCGAGTAACCGGAACGGGCATTGTTCAGGAACATCTTCGGAAGGAGAGATTTGACTACTTCCGTGCTCGGGTTCTGAGAAACTACAGGCAGCAAGAAAGGGTCTTTTCTCCAGTCCAGCGTGACAGCCGTCACTTGTGGCTTTTGCAGGTTGAAGTAGATGGATGTGTACAACATGCCCTGCGTTATCTGTTCGTCCAACTTCGCAATCAGCCCCAACCATGACGCCTTATTGAACATGACCGGCGTGTGCGTGCCGTAGTTCTGGCAGGCAGCCCCCAGTTGTTTCAGGCAGTCGATGGTACGCTGCATGTTCTCTCGGTAAAATCCCCTGTATTTTGAAATATCCAACAGGCCGATAACTTTTGGCAACTGGATGTGCGAAAGATCAATGGGCTGCAGTACATATATGTCGTCATTGGTCCAAACGAAATCATCGGTCACCTTGTCACTCTCCAATGCTACTTTCAGTTTATGATAAGTATCAACCGACGGATTATCGGATACACGTGGGCACTCGATGAAGCAGATTTCTTCGGAAAACCAGTCTTCCTTGTCGCCGATCACGACGAAGTTCGCCTGGAAACAACAGTTCTTATACCAGGAACGAAGAGCATAAAGTAACTCCTTGCCTTGTGCAAATTCCTTGCAGTAGGGAAAGACGACTGATGTATGGTCCGTCTTCACCGGAATCATCGGTAAAGCTTCAGCGGAACTCTCTACGATTTGGCCGGCCAACTCTTCTGTGGCGACAGTGCCTACTTGTTTTTCTTCTTTCATACGATTTGTTTTTTGTTACACGGCAAAGGTAAATTGCAATTGCAACTCAGGAAAGGACAAAAAAGGCGCAACCATATGGCTGCGCCCCTCCGATCGGATATCTATCAAACCACTAAAAAAGATTCAGACTCCTCCACCCTGACTGGATTCTGCCGCAGAAGGCAATCCGAGGATGGCATTGATTTCTTCGCTGTCGGTCGCCGGTATCAGTGACTTGGCTATGCGGCCAAGGGTGTCACCTCGCAACGAGCTTGCCAAGTTGATGGTAGTCTTGTTGGCCTCGTTGTTGTCTTGACCTTCAGCTGTGGACATCTTGAGCGGCGTACAGGGAGTACCGGCAATCTTGCAGTCATCCCCCTTACAATTTATTACAATAGCACCAAGGTTTTCATTAATATTGTTGTTAACGAATTCATCCCATTCGACTTCCGAACCAGGATGATCGAAGTCCACGTGATGAATGAAGCCACGGGCGTCATCATCACCTTCTGCCGTATGGTAGATGTTGATGGTGCTGTCCGTTGCATAAACAGCCACCGGTTTTTTGTCAGCCTGGAACTCAAAGGCAGTAACCTTTACACCTTTTTCATCCTTGGTAAATGTCTTAACATCATCCCATCGGAAAATGATAATATAAGACTTCTTTCCGGATGCACGCCCCGCATTGTTATTCTTGCGGGGCACTGAAATCATTCTATATGCTTCAGCCATAATTTAACCTCCTATTCGTTACAATTAAACACCACCGCCCTGACTTGATTCAGCTTCTTCCTCTGTCGGTGGAATGTAGGCAAAGATTGCTTCAGCCAACCAGAATCCGACACCTTCCCACCACTCGGCCATTACATGTACGTCGTAGTGATAGGTCTCCATGCGGATCTTGGTGTTCTGCGGGTTCTTGCTCTGCAGATGCTTGAAGTTCTCTTTCGGAGTAATGAAGAATACACCGGTACCGCGCATACCTTCAAGCGGAGCAAAGGTGAACTTCGAGAAGTCCACTTTGACTTTCTCACCGTCTTCGTTTTTAAGCCATGGATACTTTTCGCGGTATGCCTTGCTGTATCGGGTCACAATGTCCGGATCGGCGTGGATGAACATCGTTTTATTCTTATACAAAGGCTTGACTTGAGAAACAGCATTGTCGATTTGTGCTACCAATGTGGCATCAGACAGTTTCTCTCCATCAAGTAACCAGGTTACTTTATCGTTATTAGCCTCTTTCAGTTTCTTCAGCTGAGTAACGTAACCTTCCATTGTTTCGTTAGCTTTTCCAGCAGGATCACCGTCATTTGTTGCAGTATTCTCTTTATACTCACCAACAGCTAAAGCAATCTCACGTTCTTCGTCCAATTTCGGGATAATGAGCTGGTAAATGATATACTTCACAACCGGCATGTCCTTCGGGTCGAGGTTTTCATCATAGAGATATCCAAGAATATCCTCCATGATATCGGACGGAGTAATGGGCACGTTGATTTTGCACTTGTAGTTCTTTATGGTAAGCGGAGTGAACGTACTCTTACCCTTCGGTGTCCATTTCGGAACGAACGCCTGAAGTACGGATTCGATAGCCGACTGTACGGCACGAACTTCGGTTTTATCAGTCACGATGGTGGACATGTACTGAATGGATTCTGTTTTACCAAGCAAATCCATCAGGATCTGCAAACGTTCTGCAGACACATACTTTCCGAACTCATTCTGAAGTTCAGTCGTATCAATGGTATCATTGCCGCTGTAAGCAGCTCCTTTGAATACAGCATCCAGATACTGGTTGTGCATCAACGACATGTCTGGTTTGAATTTCGGCATTTTTTCACCGTTTTGTGCCTGTACGGTTTGGCCGTCGGCAGGTTCTTCTGTTTTACCCATCTTTTCGATTTGGGCATCTTTCTCCCTGATGGTAGCTTCAAAATCTGCTTTCTCTTCCTCCAGTTTCTTCAGCTTTGCCCGAGCATCGGCCAACAGCCTTGCATTTTCGTCACGCTCGGATTCGAGTGAAGCCACCACTTCTGGTGTCACCGCAGATTCAGCGGATGCACCGTCTTTTTCAAATTCCTGCAGATCTTTCTCAAAGCTCTCCAAGAATTTGTCTCCGTACTTTTGTTTCAGCTGCTCACGCTGTACATCGAGCAGAATAGATTTCCCCTTTTCATCTTTCGCGAAAGCGGAAATACCCAAAAACGAAAGTACAACACCTAACACTTTGCTAAACATAACTTTAAGATTTAGAGTGAATATATTCGTTAACTATTGCTTGCGTGTTGATTTGTCCAGCTCTATCCACAGCATAGGCCAGAGAGCCCACGGAATCAGCCAGCCCAACCTCGACCGCGCGACGGGCGTAGAACATACGACCACGAAGGATACCTTCGGTGTCAACCTTCAGGTTTGTACGATGTGCTTTGACGGCTTCCTGGAAGTCTTTTGCCAATGGATCCAGCTCTTCATCACGTATTTTGTCGTACTCGCCCTTCTTCGCCAGTTCAAAAGGCAGGTTCTTATAGTCAGACAAGTTGCTGTAAACCGTATGCAGCTTTACACCGGCATTTTCGTAGTATTTGGCATAGTCCATGAAACTCATCATTACACCAATACTGCCAAACTCAGAAGATACTTCGTTGGAAGCAATGACTTCATCACAATAGCATGCGATGTAGTAAGCTGCGGAAGCGCACAGGTCGCAATATGCCACAACAGATTTACCAGCTTCACGAGCGTAACCAATGGCATCGATCATCGGTGCAATAGCATCCACGCTACCGCCACCGGAATCTATGTCAAGAATGACTGATGATATATTGTTGGAATCGACAGCTTCGCGCACCATGTCTGCATATTCGGTGGTGCCATAACTGCACATGGTGCCATATTTTAGTAAAGTCCCATGAATTGGTATGATGGCGGAACTACCTTTTGGGGCGTCAGCAAAGCGATCCCCACTTTTAGACTTCGCTCCCTTATGATAATAAGTATAGGCAAGAGGTTTTCGCTCGGAGAGGATACTGCTTTCTGTACTGGACATGCTCCGCTCCAGCAGTTTTTCAACCAACGGGATGTTAGCGTCAACGTCCTGGAAGCGGAGGAACCATTTGCCCCGACAAACCGCACTATATAAAGATGAAAATGCCATTGTAAAAGTACCTATTGAAAACCGATACAAAATTACAATGGCATTCACCTGTCAAAAGGACTGCAAAAATTTAGCTGGTTCAGGGCTTTCTCGGTCAAAAGCCAGTTCGTTAGCTGAAGGTGAACCGGATTGAGTTAATGTAATCAGTACCGGAAATTCATCAGTACCCACAACTTTTGTATCCCCATTAGTTAAATGAATAATCAATATCCCCTCTTTACTCAATAAGCTACGAAGATTTATGTTATTATCTCGGCCTGTATCTGTGACCACGGCAGATAAGGTCTGTTTTACTGGAGTACCGTTGGTACTCTCTTCAATAAATTCTCCTGTAGATATAGGTATTTTAGTCATACTTCCAGATAATCGAATAACATTATTCCCCGGCATATTCAAAACTTCAACTTCAGATAGAGGAATGAAATCCAACCCGCACACCTGATTGCGCTTATTGTTATTATTCATATTAACATTATTTTTTAATTAAAAAAAATGGTTCAAACCTTGGTTTTACTTACAAATTAATAGGTTAAAAAAAATTAAGGGAATAAAGATAACTGGATATCCTTATCAATCTCCCGAATAATACGCTGCCGATTACGGTAATCGTATTTTTTCACCTGATCGTAATTAGTCATATTCTGTTTGATGTTATAGGCTTGTAGGAATGCACGAATGATACGGTCCTGCTTATACCCTTTTTCATATCCAGCTAAGAAGTATTCACGAATACGCAGTCGAAAGGAGGCTTCTATATAGTCTTGAATCATGCGTTGCTTCCATTCAGGAACGTAAATAAAGTTATCGCGAAACAGAAAGTGGTTATATTCTTGTATGGGAAGAGCCAAAGTAATAGGATTCTCTTTGATGGACTGTTTAGGAGGTCGATCGCTCATCGTAACCATAGATTGAATGAATCTGCCTATATCATTTGAGGCCGTAATAGTTACCGCCTCGTCAGAACGCGGACAACCAAACTCATGGTACAAGTAGTCATGAAGATAAAGTTGTAATTCAATGGTAACAGTTGGTTTCATCTTGTAAGTTATTGGTTTTCACACAAAAATACGAATAATATTGAATTTCTACAATATTAATGCTGAAAATCACAAATCTTTATATTCTCAACTGATATGACCCTGATTTTGCATGATATTGGTTTTAATTATCCTGATAGATAATAATTTTGCAGGATTTTTTCGATACTTTGTAACCTGTATCCAACAAACCCATAAACAACTGAATAACAAATCGTTAATTTTTACACAAAAACAAATTAGACTTTGTAACTCCAGATACACTTTATAACCTTACATCTTTAATCGTTGTGTATCGACTAAAGTTACAAACTTTGATTTTTTGTAACCTAAGTTTGTAACCTCTTTTGTAACTCCCTTAATCTTTTCTTTTTCAAATGATAACTCTCTTTTGCAAACAAAGGTTACAGAGTTACAAAAATTTAGTAGTAAAAAAGGAAAAAGTGCGGAAAACCAACTAAGGGCATTCCCCGACTACGCTAATAAGAAAAGTAAAAGCCGCTGACATTTGTGCCAGCGGCTTCTGCTTATGTTATCTATGTACCACGGATTGTTGCTGCCCAAATGTCTGGCGGCACGTGTTTTCGTTTAAGTTTGGTGTAATCATCGTTCAATTCGAAATCCACCCAATGATCAGATGCTGCCAGAAATGCCCCCACTGCAACAAGCAACCATGGTAGTTTATCCGAAGTTGCCTGCAGGTTAATACGAGTGTTAGGTTTCATTAGTTCCAGATAATCATAAACCTGGTGTATATATTCAGCTGCAGTATTATTCCGCAACATATCAGACAAATATTTGTCATAGTTGCGTATATATTCAGAACGGGAGATTTCCATCTTCTTCTACTTTAGGGTTGAATACTCCATCTTTTGCCTTAGTTCGCAAATAAATCATTTCCTTCGTCTCACCATCCACTTTCTTAAGTAAGCGTCCGTCTTTATTAAGAAATTCTTTGGGGTTCATTTCATCGATATATGGACATAATTCCACAAAGCCACGCAAAGCTTTTGTAAATCGTTGCATACTCCAGAACCCTTTGCTAACCTTAGCGAATGCTATGAAATCATCATATGCTTTAGTACGTTGAACGAATGTATTTACATTCTCACCCTCCTCTGCGAAATACCCATATACCCAATCTTCGAAGCTAGCACCCATGTCTGCCTTGTATTTTCGTTTAACAATGTTGTCCATAGGAGGCTGAATCTTAATGCCACGGCATGCCATAGACAAGTAGAACTGAAGACACTGGGCGAAGAAGTTGCAGTCCTGGTTCCAATCTTCTTCTGTGTAGTCGTTGGCTGTCATCAGGTTGCGGCCGAAGTCATCGCGGATACTGCGGCTTTCCAGGTAGTCGTTCTCCTGCGTCTTCTCGTGGTAGTAGTCGGAGAATACCATGTAGAGCATACGGGCGTTGGTGGAAGGGTCGAATTCGCGGGGAACGTAGTTGGTGGTGAAGCCGAACTTGGGGCTTTCCTCGAACTCCAGGAAGAAGGATTTGTTGTTCTTGGGGTTGACCGTCATGCCGCTGGTAATCACGTCGTAGAACTGCGTCATGGGGAAATACCGGTCGCAGTCATCCACCAGTATGAAGTCCGTGTGTTGGTCCACCTGGTCGTACAGGTGTTGGTACTCCAGCAGCTTGGGGTTTCGTCCGGACAGGTTGACCGTTCGCATGAAGAAGCGGAAGGCTTTAAAAAGGAACGACTTACCGCTTCGCCCGTTGCATTCGTCCTCGTCGCCTATCTTGTTGTCCATGGCGTAGAGTGCCCAGGCACGGGATGGTGACTTGTAGCGGTGGAGGTTATAGCCGATGGCGTATATTTTGTTAATAAGGTTCCGCTTCTGTTCAGCAGCCTCTTCGGCGGAGAGAAGCGGCCCGGCAATGTCGAATTTGTGTTCCGCGCGGTAGCGGTCGGCTTCGTCCACACTTTTGTCCCGCCAACATTCCTCCAGCTCCTTGCGCCAGTACAGGCGGCTTGTATTAATTAGGTAATTGAAGAAGCAACTGTCATGTCTGGTGACTGTGATGTCGAAGACGGGGTTTCCCTCCACGTCGGCCTGTTCAGTGATGCTGAACATGGGCGGCAGCACCTTCACCTTGTGCGGGATGACGTTGCCGGCCCACACGCTGCGGTTGTCGGGCAGCATGTCTTCGTGCTGTGTGATACCGTCTTTGGTGACCTCCCAACTACAATCTTTGAAGAACAAGTATTGACTGGTAGCTGTGTAGTTGGTGAAGTCCAGGTCAATCTCATCCAGTTGCGACAGTGAGGCCTCACTGGTTCGTGGTGAGTCAAGTATCAGGTTACGTATCTCAACGGGCAGGAATCTCTCCCTTGTGAACTTTTTCAGGAAGGCTGATATGTCTTTGGCTTTAATCTGGCTGACGGTGCAGCCATCAATGTGGATGTAGCGCACGTTGTCGATGTTGTCATCGTGCAGGGCGTAGAATCCATTCAATGTAAGGAAGTAGTGCAGGTAGGCTGTGTTGATACTGTATGTCTTCTTCTTGCTGCGTTCACTCCAGCTTTCTTCCCAAAAGCGGGCAGGCATGGCCAGCGTCATCAGATTGCGAAAATCTTCATTTGTCGGGCGCAATTCCACAAAGTCACGAAAATCTTTCCGTGGTTTGCCCCTGCGGTCGCGATGCTGGGCGAGCCACGACGGCAACCAGATAGTATGTATGTCCAGAAAGCGTAAAGCCAATTCACGTCCCTCGCGGACACCAGTTCCGTCGATATCTGGGATGTTATAGATACGTTCTACGTATTTATAAATCTCTTTGATTTCTTCCGGAGACACTCTGTAGGTTTCCGAGTTGAACCATAACGGATGGTAGCCCAAGGCGCGCAAGCATAGTGAGTCACGCTCACCACTGCAAATGAAACATTCGCCCAGTTTCTTCTCTTTGTAAGGCTGGTCCTGGTTCTTGGGATCATTATAGAACAACTTTTCCTCCTGGGCATTGAAGTCACGGTAAGCCTTTTGCAGTTCAGCCAGGCCGTTGATGTAGAGCTTGGGCTTAACTCCGTCCGGTGTGTAACTGAATCGCCATTGCTTGTCTGGATTCAAGGGCTCGTAGATCTTGTAAAACTTATCCATCGAACCATCCTTCTTACGCACTGTACATTCCCGCATAAAGATTGGGTAAGTAGCTGTCGTGTACTTGGTAGTCACTTCCCGGTTCCGGACGTAGGAGATAGATTTGGCCACAAACCAGTGCAGGGCATCCACATGTTCCTGCTTCACCCGCGGGCCGAGGATAGCCAGTTGCTCGGCGGTGAACTTCTCTTCCAGTTCGAAGAACCGGCTTCCTTCTTTCTCATCAGCGGTTGCCGGTCGTTTGCGGATGTCTGGCTTGTTCACGGATCGCTTCAATTCGTCTGTCACGTTGTAGCGTGAGGCCAGTATGGATATGGCTTCCGGAAATCGCACGTTTTCTTCCTGCATACAGATGTCAATAGGGCTCATGGCCGTACCGCTGTCGCCAAAATCGGTGACCTTGTAGCAGTCGTCATACTTCTTGAGGCAGGCGGAAGCATCGTCCTCGTCGGGGCGGCGCTTGAATTTCTTTTTGTTATCTATGCATCCTTCCGCTTGCGGATAGTAATATAAAATGATATCCAGTCCGTGGCGAGTGGCAGCATAGATGTCAGTGACTTTGATCATGGTTCATTGTTTTTGAGGGATGTGGCAAAAGTGATAGTTTCTCGTGGGAGGGTCAAGGACGGAATTATTCGTCAGACTCTCCGACTAGGGCCTTCATCAAAAAAGCAGCTAAGAAGAAGTGAAGGCCGCCTTCGTGATCCCGTAGATTGCCGTCTCCTTCGGCTTTCAGGACTATATTCATATCGTTTTTGCCGGGAGACTTGTCGTAATGTTGCGTCACTGACATAATGAGTTTCCGACCTCTTCTGTCGGCCAGCGTCACGGTGGCACATTCTTTCGTGTCTCCCAATTGATTAGCAAAGAACCAAGTATCCAATTCTGGATTTTTGTCCAACTTGACTTTGCAATATTGTCTCACTTGACCATTCTTTCGAATGAGTTCAGTACAAGCTATTGTCCCTATTTCATTTGTCCGCAAAACGCGGACGCGGGTTCCTTTTTTCATGGTTTATTCTCCTTTTGATAAGTTGAATTCTTGATTAATGATATCTGACAATACTTCGTTGAACGGATAATCATCCGCGCATTCTATTTGGATAGTCTCCATCTGGTTATCATTTTCCGATACGAATGGAATACCTCGTTGTAAGTGAATCGGCAAATGCTCTAACCGGATACGTTGCATCAGTGCGCTGGCCAACCTGGAATCGATGTCAAATGAACGGATTTGCATGGCACTAATTAAGATGTTCCTCCATCAGCTTCGGCAGGTCTTCTATCAGCCTTTCCATACAGGCATGATATGGCGTCTCCTTGCACGTAATGATGAACGTACTGTAATCTTCATCTATATCTCTGATTTCCTCCACCTGAATGTAGGGCAAGGCATCGATGGCATCCACCAGCAGTAGCCTTTTCTTCAGCGCAAAGCTGCATGAGCATACCAGACGGCCGCTGGAGGTAGGCCGCGGCATCCAGATTCTGTACCTACCGTCCGGAGTCGATACGGAGGCAAAGCCTTTTTGATTATTGTTTTCCATTTCAATACTGTTTTATTGGTTCATAAATCGTCATGTCCCACAAGGCGGATTCGAACCGCCGGTGAAGATGTAGTTTACCATCCGTCCGCCATTCGGACGTAGTTGCGGGGTGTTGCCCTTGCGGCCTTCACAGGTGGCTCGGGCTTTTGCCAAAACAAATTATCATGAGTTTATCTCAGATGGTTTGCATACCAGTAAGCAACCATTTCAGCTACGCTACCGACTCGGATCTTGGCTTTGATATTCTCTCGATGACGGTTCACGGTACATGGCGAGATGTGTAGTTCATCGGCTATCTGTTCCGTCTGTAGATTATTGGCGTATAGACGGAATACATCCAGTTCTCTGTCTGTTAGATGAGTATTCAGTTCAGGCTTGCATACCACTCCCTCCAACGGACACTCGCCTCGAAGCGGACAACCAACTTCTTCAAACTGGAACACCCCGTGATGGTTGATATCAATGGCACCTTGGTTATAGTCGCCGAAGTTGCACCTAATGAATCGGTGAACCACCTTGTATTCATACCAGGTACGGTTCATCGAACTGGATGAGTATAGTTCCATCAGTGCTGTATGAGCCTTCGGGTACCGTTCCCGAATGATAGCCAGCATCGCACAGACAACCTCCCGGCAATCCTCTTTCAGCTCGTAAGCCGGTTGCCCTACAGGTTTTACCATGACGGAGCCTTCGGGTGTGGAGTAGAATTCAATATTAATTATTGTTTCCATACGCTACTTCCATGATATAGAAACAGGGAATACACAATTCAATTTATCTACAGTTACGATATAGCCTAATTCTTCCAATTTTATTTTATTTTCGGGGCTTATGCTACTTATGCGAATTAGCGTGCGTCCATCTTCTGCATTTTTACTGATTTGTTCGCATATTCTTTGCAAAGAGTAATAGGCGTTGGCCTTTTCTTTTGCCTCTTGTGCAGTAATCAATTTCTTGTCCATAGGTTCAGTTATTATAGTTGTTAGACAGTTCTTCAAACAATTCTCTTTCCAACTTCTTGAAGTTGTCCGTCCGTAGTTTCTGATAGAACGTGATAAGTGACATTCCGCTTCGTCGTAAATACTCATCGCGCAATTCCAGTTTCTTCTGCATTGGGAGTTGATTGTACTGGTCTCTAAGTACCATTTGTTTTTCGTTTGTACACATAATCAATATTATTACTTTAATTATTATCATTTTTGTACCGCAAATGTAATTAATAATATTATGTGTAATGCATTATATTACACATTTAACTATGATTTAACATTTTATGTATTACAGATAATCGAGATAAGAAAGATGAATTGAACTAATTTTATTACATGAAATACGAAAGAGTAAACATAGGAGAAATCATTGAACGCATCGTTCGAGATAAAAATATCTCAAACGCAGAGTTCGCTCGAATGATTGGTATACAACGTCAAAATATAAGAAGTACGGTATATTCTAAAGCTAGTATAGATACAAATTTATTGGCTACTATATCAGAAACGTTAGACGTGGATTTGTTTGCATATTATAGACCGTTAGAACCAAATGGATCTAATTGTAATAAAATCTATGACGAATCGGATTCAGGTATTAAAGCAGTATTGACTATTGAATTACAAAAAGAAAAAAAAGATCAGGTTTTAAAACTAGTATTTGGAGATAGCAATTTAGAAATACTGAATAAATAATAGTAATTAGTTATGGAAGTAGAAAGAAAGTCTTACTCGGAAAAAATGGAAGAACACATTAATGAAGTCTTTTATTATTGGGATTCTGTGTATGATCGCCTATCAAATAAATATGGTAAAACCTTTGTTGAATCTCATCCGGAAGTAGTGTCCACATTGGTACAATCAATTGCTACTAAAGATTTAGAAAGTTCAATTTTAGATTTGTCTAATGATATGATAGATTCTCAAAAGGAGCTACAAAAAAAATGTGAATCTATAGCATCTGCTATATCACAGATTACATTTCTATTAGAAAAAACAACGTTATAATAGATCATATATGGCACTTAGTGATTTCTTAAGAATAAACTTGCCTTATGGCATGAGGAAAAATGACCGTGACGAATGGATGTTTTTTAATAGAGAGTACACTTCTTTAGGTAACTCTTTAAACGAAACAATAGATGAACATTCATCATATTATTGTTCCTACAAAGGTATCAATAAAAAATTGCTAGAACAGTTAGCAGAAGGTCGATGTAAGGTTAACGATAAAGGTGAGTACATTTGTTTATGGTTTTATGATGATAACACCAATCCCTATCAGAATAATGAAATTATACCTGATTTATGGGATAAATATGTGAAGAAATTACGTCTATTATCAAAATTAGATAGAAAAATTTAGATAGATACAAATTCAGACATTTTCAGATAATAAGACTAAATACATGTAGTAAGCTTCCAAAATTGGCGTATTGACTAGTATGTCCCTTTCCTTTAGCTTCGTGCTAAACTTAAAACTCGAAAGATTATGTTTAGCGAAAAAGATTTTGAAAGACTGTGGTTCCTCTACAAGACCGAGGGCGAACCCAAAGGAGTTTCCATCAACTCATTCTGTATTAGCAACAACATTCCTTACACGGCATTCTATGACTGGTTCAAGAAGACACAGAAAAAGGTTGTACCTGTAGAAGTTGAAGGAATTCCGGAAGAGCTGATTCGGACAGGCAATGAAGAACGGCAGGAGGTTGCTAAAGACAAGCTCAAACGTACAACTCCCCATAAAGGAAGCATTATGGTGACGATAAGAACTCGTGAGGGCTTGTGCATACAGAAGAAAGGCTTAGACTATCAGGGGCTGAAAACACTGGTAGAGAAACTGGAGGGCTTATGCTGAGCATCAACGGTCTTCACAACTTCTACTACCTTCCTGAGCTTCACGATATGAGATGCAAGGCTCAGCGTATATGCGAGATAATCCGAGGTCGATACCACCGTGATCCATTGAATGGTGATGTTTACATGTTCATGTCTAAAGACCAGCGCAAGGTTCGTATGATACACTATGAGCGCAATGCCTACTACCTTCATGAGAAGTCTTTCATTAAGGGCTATAAGTTCATGAAAATAGAGCGCAAGAACGATGTGACAGTATATAAAATAGACTGGAAAGACCTGGTCACGATACTTGAAACTCCAGTAATAACGAGTATAAGAATTTAAAGATAAAACTCTGACAATCAGCGATAAAAATTCTCTAAATGTTTGTATATCTCATTGAAAATGAGTATCTTTACATAAAATATTAGAGAACATGGAACTGGAAGAGCTCATAGAAAATACACTCAGACGCAAGCATCTTGAAGAGATGATGAACAGACCCGAAAAGGAGCATACACCCCTTGAAGGTATGGATAATGAGCAGATAAAGAGGTTCGCCCTGTTCCTGTTTGAGGAAAATCAGAGCAAGAGCAAGCAGCTTGACGAAATGATAGCACGGCTTGATGAAATAGGAAAAGACCTGAAGGAGTCCAATAAGAAAATAGACTCCCTTACAAATGCCCTGCTTAAGGCAAACAGCAAGGCTGACAAGGTTGTCCTTGAATACAAGCTCCGCGATAAGGAGTATAAAAAACTTGAGAAAAAGTATAATGCCCTTTTAGAACGTCTTTCCATTATGAATACCCAGACCTATGCCTCTTCCAAAAGTCTCAAAGGTATTGACCGTAAAAGGGTCGTAAAAGGGAAGCATGATGACAAGGATGATTTTGACGGTACTCCTACTGCTCCACCAAGCGAGGTCCCACAGCCGGACTCTTCCGCATCATGCGACACGCAGGATACTCCGAAGGCTTCCCTTTCCAAGGAAAGACCATACAGGAAAGGAATGACATACAATAAGACTTGTGTAGGTACACCGATTATACACAGGTCTGATTATACAATGCTTCCTGAGGGTTCTGTTGTAATATCGTCAAGCTACCGTAAAATAAGAAACATTGTGAGCCATATTGAGGAACATCACTTTGAGGTACTTAAGGTGAAGCATGCCGACGGCAGGATTGAAAGCATGTTCCTTCCTATGAAGGATGACGTCCGGGCAAGCCTTTATGACGAGATAGTACCGGGTACAAGCATTACGGCAAACATGCTCTCGTATCTGATGTTTAACCGCTTCCAGATGTCAACACCGGCATACAGGGAGGCGAAGAACCGTCTGTCGGATATGGACTGGAACACCTCTGTGCAGAACCTGCTGAACTGGGCCGACAAAGGTGCCATGCAGCTCAATAAGCTGATACCTGCCCTCAAGAAGATTGCCCTTCAGGACGGTGCCAACGTGAATGTGGACGAGACATGGCTCCGCTATCACGCATACAATAAGAAACGAAAGACCTATATGTGGTGTCTGGTAAACAGAAAAGCGCGTATAGTCATCTTCTTCTACGAGGATACAACGGATGATGAAGGTGTACAGAAACATGGAGGCAGGAACAGAAATGTGTTGAAGGAGTTCCTTGGTGATGCAAAAATCAAATCACTGCAGAGTGACGGTTATAACGTATATATGT
>ENA-ORSS01000571-ORSS01000571.1-human-gut-metagenome-genome-assembly--contig:-NODE-571-length-44124-cov-5.017858_pt1 | contig 44124 bp, 39 predicted proteins | sample MGYA00241899_ERZ509162 | MGnify/ENA primary metagenome ERZ509162 (study PRJEB26280, sample SAMEA2338641) | human gut metagenome | biome: human gut; feature: human-associated habitat; material: faeces... | reverse complement strand
CGGGTGCAAAATTACGCACTTTTTCGCTTTCTCCAACTTTTACCCACACTTTTTTTCAATTTTTTTGCAAGAAAATTCATAAAATACTGTGTTTCAGGTATGTTTTACGGCAGGTTTTCCGGAATAAGGGAAAGGGAGCCGGGAGGGGTACTCAATATATTATTACGCGCGTGCAGGTGCGCGCGCGTCTGAACCGTGCAAAAAAAATCCGGAAAGGTGAAAATTCCTGCCGGATGGGACGAAAAATATTCTGGAAGGATGGTCTTCTTTATCGGATGACACGAAAAAAAATCCGGAAATACTCCCCGAGGAAGGGAAAAAATATTCGTTCGGACGGAAAATTCATTCCGGAAAATGAGGATTTTTCCTTTGAAAAGCCCCGGAAAAAGTGCGAAAATGATGAAAACGGGGAGAAAAATTTCTTTCCCTGCACGGGGAAAAACATGAAAATTATCCCGATGACGAGGAAAAACATGTCCGAAACTGGGTAATGGGAACCGAAAAAAGCGGATTTTTCTTTTGAAAAAATTCAGGAGAAGCATAAAAAATACGGGAATGAGATGAAAAATTTCTCAGTTTCGCTCGGGAAAAGGCAAGAAAAATTATTCCGACGAAGCGAAAAAATCTCAGAAAACGGATGATCCGGATGGAAAAAGCAGCAGATTTTTCGTAGGCGGAAGGAAAAATACAGAAATGCACGGGAAAAGAAGCAGAAAAATTTATCGAATCATCCGAAAAAAGCATGAAAGATATACGGCCGATAGGAATAAATTCTGTCATTGACGGACGGTCGGATTAAAAAAAAAAACGGATTTTTCCACCGGAAAAGTCAAGAGAAAAAAGCAAAAAAATCCGCAATCCGCATAAAAAGATCCCGAAAATGCTGAAAAAACATGCCGGAATTCCCTCCGGTTTTTGTACAAAAAATATCTTGTTTTGTACAAATTCCGAAAAGTTTTGTACAAAAACATGAAACAACAGCGGGAGAAACCGAAGGAAATACGAAAGAAATTTTTCCGAGACACCGCGTAATAGTACGGTCCGAAACAGAAAAATGATGAAATTTTATGCGAAAAAGGGTAAAAAGCCCCCTCCTCTGCCGGAAACTATTACGAAATCCGAGTAAAAGAATAAAAACAAGCACACCTCAACTGGACCGTGAAGGGCTGTTTCTACCAGTTCAGGCACCTTTTAAAAAGAAAAACACCTGTTTTTGCCCTCCACGCCCTTCACCGATAATATCGTCACCGCTCTTATCTGAGATAACAACCCCTCTAACGACTATTAATATTTTCCTATCGACATGATAAATTCCAGATATTCATTTGTCATGATATACACCGAACGCCATTCATGTGAAGGGCGTGAAGGGCAAAAACGGCTAATTTATTTATTAAAGTGTCTAAAAATCATACACCATGTGTCAAATTATTAGACACCTCCAGCTAAGTATTATTTTACATACAGCCTGATTATCAATATATTGCAACAATGGCACGCACTTTGCTATATTATAACCGAACAAACCATTAATAAACAGATGAAAGGACTCAAAACATATTTTACTTTTCTCAATAAGAACAAGATGTTCACACTTGTGAATATGGGAGGACTAAGCATTTCACTAATGTTCGTGTTGTTAATAGCCAACATGGTAAGCCGACAACTGAGTATCGACAAAGAGCAGCCCCATGCTTCTCGTATTTATGCATTTGGCAATGAACAATACATCGGCTCACATTATCTGGTAGGAGAAATACTAAGTACCCAATATCCGGAAATAGAAGACTGGTGTGCCGTTAGCAATTTGGCATATACCGGTATCTACGTCTTACAAGAAACCAGAAAAGTAAAATTAAAGATTTTGGCATCCCGCAACAATTTCTTTCAGTTCTTTTATTTCAAATTACTATCAGGACGTCCCGACCAGGTTTTAACAGACAAAAACAGCATTGTTCTAACCGAAAACGGGGCGAGAAAACTTTTTGGCAATGAACCAGCTATCGGAAAGGCTCTCCGACTATCCGCCAATAGCCAAGAAACATATACCGTAACAGGTATTATGAAAAACATCGACAACTCACTATTTCCCAGTGATATAGAAGCGATTGTCCCATACGATTTCATCGACTATATCGACAAAAGTAGCAGTATGCATGAACGCAACATGAACAATGCCGGAGGTGCAACTGTTTTTGCCCGCTTCCACGAAGGGACTAATTCCAATGATAAAGCTGCACAAATGCTCGATTATTTGAAGAAGTATTACTGGATATATGCGCTTGGCTATATGAAGGAAGTAAAATGGGTATCCATGCACGATTTTCATTTCAGTGAAATTCCATCGAATGGTACCTTCCTGCAATACAGTTTTACAAAAGTAGTAATCTTCATCTGCGTAGGAATACTCATTCTGCTGATGGCAGTCTTCAATTATATCAGTATGAGCGTAGCCCAAACCAGCTATCGTGCCAAAGAAATGGCTACCCGAAGACTGCTGGGTTCTTCACGCCCCGATATCTTCTGGCGTATGATTGCAGAATCTTTCTTGCTCACATTAGGCGCTTTTCTCCTCGCCTTTCTACTGGCAAGAGCTGTTGAGCCATTTGCTTCGGACTTGTTACAAGTGAACCTTGACCTGACTGGCGATTTAAATATTCTTACTCTGAGCATTTATCTGGCCGGTATCCTCCTGCTCTCTCTCCTTGCAGGCTTTGTTCCGGCAACCCTGCTCTCACGATATAATCCGCTGGATATAGTAAAAGGTAATTTCCGACGCAAGACAAAAGTCGTTTATTTACGCGGATTATACATCATTCAAAGCAGTCTTACTCTTGCCATGCTGACGTGTGCAATCTATTTAAGTATCCAACTATATAATATCTTACATGAGCCGCTGGGATACAGTTACGGCAATATCCTCAACTATCCGGCACTGGTCAATAAACAGAAGTTGCAGACATTCCGCGATAAAGCCCGCACACTGCCATTTGTAAGCAAGGTATGTTTCACACAAGGAACTCCCGCCGACCTTCAGGGAGAAAACAATGCCGTACAGATATATAACGGAAAAGAAGAAATACAAAACATACGATGGAGACATCTGACAGCCGATTCAACATTCATCCATCTGTTTCATCTGAACATCATAAACAACCATCTACCGGTTACGGAAGAAACGACCTATTTCTTTTCCGACAGCGTATTCAATGCCTTGGGTCTCAGCCATGACGCAGATTATCTAAGAAGCAGTCCCCAGATGGGAAGCATGCATTATCCTGTAGCAGGAACATTCAAGGATATCAAGTCCGGTTCCATACTGGATACCCAATACCCGACCATGCTATCCATCATGCATCCGGACAGTATCTATCCGTGGAATATTCTGATAGAAGTAACTGGTAACGAGCTAACCTACTATAAAAAAGAGCTCGACAAGCTATATTCAGAAACAATAGAAGGGATCCCATTCGAGTCGGAATGGTATCACAATCAGGTAAAAGCGATATACAAAGACCTGACCAATTTACAGCATACGATAGGAATCTTTACCGGTGCCGCCCTGCTGATTTCTTTGCTCGGGCTAACTGCCATGAGTCTATATTTCATAGCACAACGCAAACGCGATATGGCTATCCGTAAAGTATTTGGATCGAGCAGCAGACAAGAAATGAAGCGACTGATACAATTCGCATTCAGTTCTTTGGTTATCAGTATTATAATTGCACTTCCGCTAGCCTACATCGGCATCATGCAAATCAACCGGATAACCCATTATCAAAGTACCATGCCCTGGTTGAGCGGAATCATCGCCTTTATTACCGTAACTGCCATATCGCTCGGTTCTGTTTATCTGATCAGCCGGAATGCTACTCGCGAAAACCCTATAAAAAACTTAAAGACAGAATAAACATTACAACATTATGAAAACAATACTACGTAACCTGTTCTATACACTCAAGCGCTTTCGGACAGCTTCCGTACTCAACTTATTAGGACTGTCGACTGCCTTTGCGGCTTTCATACTGATTATGATGAAAGCAAGTTACGAATATAGCTTCGATACTTGTTATCCCAACCCCGACCGCCTGGTCGGACTAAATTTGGGAGAAGAGAAAGATAACTCCATCATGGCTCTTCCACGAGGACCGATTGATTTCCTCATCGAGCAGATACCCGGCATTGAATACGGGACTATCTATGCTCCCTGCTGGCAGAAACAGGCATTCTGCACCAATCCTGAAAGTCCGCAATATTTCTATGAAACCCCGTGGGCCGTATACCCTGATTTCGCAAAAGTTATCGGATTGCAGTTCGTAGAAGGCAGTGACAAGGACATGAATAAACCTGAAAGTATCATTATTTCGGAAAGCTATGCCCGCAAACTTTTCCCTAAAGGCAACGCCCTGGGCTCCTATCTCTATACGGAAGGCGACAATGGGCTGGTAAAGGGAATAGATAAGTTCAGAATATGTGGTATCTTTAAAGACCTCCCTGAGAACTGCCAGTTTAAAAATGATATGTTCATCCGGATGAGTGATTACCAAAAAGATGACTGGGCAAGCCAGAACTATTTTGCCTTTTTCCGGTTGAAACCGGGAGTTAGTGCAGCCGATATCAACCAGCAAATAGAAGCCAGCGGCGCCAACAAGCGACTGAATATTGTAGACAAAGGAAATCAACGACTCTACGTATTCCCCATCAAGAAGCTTTACTACGATATGTCGGCATCCTATTACCTCAAGACAGGGGACCGTAGTACAATGGTATTGATTGTAAGTATCGGATTACTGATTATCATTATCGCCTGCATCAACCTGATCAACTTCAGTACAGCCTTAGCTCCGGTTCGCATACGCAGTATCAATACACAAAAAGTATTGGGCAGCAGCAACTGGGAACTACGCCGTGCCTTATTAACAGAATCTGTCGGTACCGTCCTGATAAGCTGGCTCGTATCACTGGGCATTGTCGAAATACTCATACGCCTGAAGGCATTGTCTTTTATGGGATTCACCCCTTCACTGATTACCTACTGGCACATCATCGGGTATACCGGAATCATTGCACTGGTAACAGGTATCATTGCCGGACTCTATCCGTCATGGTACATGACTTCGTTCTCTCCTGCCCTCGTGCTGAAAGGGAACTATGCGCTAAGCGGAAGAGGCAAACGGCTCCGCATGTCACTTATCGGTTTCCAATACATCATTTCATTTGTGCTGATTGTAACTGCCGGATTCATTTTTCTGCAAAACCGCTATATGCAAAATTATACATCAGGCATTGACAAAGACCAGATACTGGTTGCTTCTCTCCCACAAATGCCTTATCAAAGTTCCGAATACCGCAACTTTACAAATGCCCTAAAAAGTTTTGCAGAAATAGATGATATCGCCTATGCTAAATCAAGTCTGGGCGGAGGAGGCGGATATACTCAATATGCCTTCTTATATAAAGGAGAAGTGCACGGACATTACTACATCGATGTCACGACAAACTTCTGTAAGGTAATGGGCTTAAAAATTGTATCGGGAGAAGATTTCCTCCCCAGCGACTCCATCTATCACAATGACCAGAACTTTATTGCCACACAAGACTTACAGCAACAAACCGGCATTCCGGCCGGCGAAATACTGGACTTCTTTGTCTGGGGTGTGAATGCCCGACTAAAAGGCTACGTCAACAACGTACAATTAACCTCACTCCGCTCAAGAGCACTTCCTTACATATTCTGTCCAAACGGGAAATACGGCAGCAATATCCTGCCTTTTGCCTACATTCGTTAAAAGCCGGAAGCAATATGGAAACAGCCTTGAAGCACATCCGTCAAACCATTGCCAAATGTTTTGTCGGTTATCCCGTCGATATAAAATTCTATGACCAAGTATATAGTCAGCTCTACCAGAAAGAGGCCGATCAGCAACAGTTGATTACCCTGTCCAGTCTGCTTGCCATTCTGATTTCACTGGTAGGAGTCTTTGGACTGGTTATCTTCGAAGCAGAACAGCGCCGCAAAGAAATCGGTATCCGAAAGGTATATGGAGCCTATACCCGTCAGATTCTCTGGATGTTCGGACAATCATATCTTACGCTGTCGGTAGTCAGTTCCGTCATTGCGACACCGATAGCCTGGTATATCGTATCCAAATGGCTGGAACAGTTTACTGAACGGATAGCCATCACGCCGTGGGTATTCATTCTGACCTGTATCGTCATCAGCCTCATCACACTGATAACGATTACAGTACAGAATTACCGAACGGCCATCAGCAATCCGACAGACAACTTAAAAGCAGAATAATAAACAAAAGAATAATATAATAACAATTTAATACTTATCACTATGATTAAGATTGAAAACCTTTGCAAGACATTCCGTACAACGGAAGTAGAAACAATTGCCTTGAACAATGTAAACCTGGAAGTCAATGAAAAAGAATTCGTGGCCATTATGGGACCTTCCGGTTGTGGAAAATCAACCTTACTGAATATCCTCGGCTTATTGGATAATCCCACCTCGGGCAACTATTATCTGGACAACAAAGAGGTCGGACATCTGAAGGAGAAAGACCGTACCAATGTACGTAAAGGTAATATCGGTTTCGTATTTCAGAGCTTTAACCTGATAGACGAACTGAATGTTTTCGAGAATGTCGAGCTTCCGCTTACGTATTTGAATATTCCTGCTGAAGAGCGTAAAAAACGCGTAACCGAAATGCTGTCGCGTATGAATATCAGTCACCGTGCCAAACATTATCCCCAGCAGCTCTCCGGAGGTCAGCAGCAGCGTGTGGCCATCGCCCGTGCCGTAGTTTCCAATCCGAAAATCATCCTCGCCGATGAGCCGACCGGTAACTTGGATTCTAAAAACGGTCTGGAAGTAATGGAGTTGCTTACCGAACTGAACAAAGAAGGAACTACCATCGTAATGGTAACCCACAGCCAGCGTGATGCCGGATTTGCCGGACGTGTAATCAATCTGTTCGACGGGCAGATTGTATCCTCTATCAGTGAAATGTAATCTCTCTTAAGTTTTCTTTATATGTAAGGAGGTATACCGGCAATATAGCTGGATGTGCCTTCTTACTTTAACTTCAATCCAAGCGAATGATGAAAAGAGCCCTACAGAATCTTTTCCGAAAAGGAGAAGGTGACCTAACAAAAATTCTCTGTCTGGGTGTGGGAATGGCTATCGGACTGGTAATGCTTGCCGAAGTAATTTTCGAACGGTCGTATGATAACTTTATTCCCCATCTAGAAGATACCTATATCATACAGGAAAATTATAAGCATCAAGGTAATGACTGGAAAAATCACAACACCGTATCGGGAGCTATTGCCCCGGGTATCAAACGATATTGTCCGGAAGTAGAAGCCGCCACTCGTTTTACCATATTGAATGAAGATCTGCTGTTAACAACCGATGACCAACGTACCATAAAAGGTAATGCTTATTTGTGCGACAGTTCTTTTTTCGAGGTCTTTCCACGAAAAATCTTAATGGGAGAAGCGCCTCATACCGGACTGGAAAAAGCCAACAATGCTTATATATCAGCCAAACTGCTGAAAGTACTGGGAAATGATATTATAGGCAAACAACTGACTTGGAAAATTTTCCCGGATTTTCATCTGACGGTAGTAGGAGTCTTTGAGGATTTCCCAGAAAATACTCATTTGCCGAAAATAGATATTGCTGTAGCTTTGCCTACCATTGGCCAAATAATGGGAGACGGAAGAAACAATTGGCTGGGGAACGACCGTTATTCCGGATATATCCGCCTGCGGCCCGGTACAGATCCGCAAACGCTGGAACCTAACATCAAGCACATGCTGTACACCAATGCTCCGATGGAAGAGCTGGAACGTTCGGGCAGCCAGTTTTACCTGAACCTGAAACCTGTAAGCAAGATCTTTCTATCCTCGGAATACAACCGTATCATGAACATCGTATTCCTCATCTTTGCCTTTATCATGCTGGCAGTAGCTGTCCTGAACTATATCCTACTGGTTGTTTCATCGGTAGTGAAACGAGCCAAAAGTATTGCTACTTACCGCTGTTACGGAGCAGAAAGCAAGGATATTTATCGTATGATACTGGCAGAATCGGCATTGCACTGCTTCATTGCTCTGATACTTGCCGTACTCATTGTTTTCGGTCTGCAAGATTTTCTGCAAGAACAAATGGGACATAGTTTGCGAGCCTTATTTTCTCCCACAGCTTTAGTGCTGTGCCTAATGGTCGTTATTGCTGTTGCTGTAATTTGCGGAGTAATGCCCGGCTATATATATACACGCATACCTGTCACTTACGCCTATCGTCGATATACGGAGAACAAACGACAATGGAAGTTGGGACTCTTATTTGTACAATTCATGCTAACTACTTTCTTTGTCTGCCTGCTTACCGTTATCGGACTTCAGTATCAGGCATTGACCAATTATCGCACCGGATTCGAATATAAGAATATACTTTATACTTCTCTATCCGGAACGCAGAACGTAGAACGTGAACGTTGCATACAAGAACTAAAAAGGCTTCCTAATGTAAACGGAGTAACCTGGGGATATCAGGAAATGTTTATGAAATGCAGCGGAAACAATGTATACGACCCACAAAACGATAAAGAATACATGAATATTGCCGATATGTATGATGTAGGCCCCGACTATCATAAAGTATTCAGTATCCCCATTTTGGAAGGAACGGGCTTTACCACCGAACTGGGAGATAGTGTCAGTCAGGAAGTAATGGTGAGCCGTAGCTTCATCGACAAGATGGAAAAACTCGCCGGATGGACAGGTTCTCCTATTGGTAAGCAAATCTTTATCACAGAGCATCAAGGTCGTCCTTATACTATCTGTGGTGTGTACGAAGAAATTCATCTGGGTTCTCAAGTTGCGGAAGATTTCGACGATCGCCCAACGGTGATGTTCTACAACACGCATCCTAACCATCTTCTTTACATTCGTTTGAAAGAAATGGGTCCAGAACAAATAAAGGAGATACAAGACATAGTCAGCCGCACCATGCCCAGCCAGGAAAAACAAGTATATAGCCTCGACTTGGAAATGGCTAATCAGTACAACATGCTGTTACACGTAAGAAACAGTATACTCTTTGTCGGACTATGTATTCTGGTAATTGCACTTATCGGACTGATAGCCTATATCCGTGATGAAGTAAACCGCCGACGTTCGGAAATAGCTATCCGTATCATTCACGGAGCACAAGTAAAGGATGTACAACTCATCTTCTTGAAGGATATTCTGAAAATAGCCATTCCTGCTGTTCTGATTGGAACCGCATTTGCACTATTTGCCAGCAACCGCCTATTGGAATTGTTTGCGTTCAAAATCAACCTCACAGGATATATCTTCGGAGGATGTATCCTGGTGGTACTCATAATCTTGTTGATTCTCAGCACTTCTATGATATGGAAGGCAGCACGCAGTAATCCAATCAATAATTTAAGAACAGAATAAAATAATAAGTGTAAGCGCTTTTGACTAAGAGGTTTTCCCAACTATCAGGACGGGATAACCTCTTTTTTATCAAGTCATAAAGCAACCGAAAAGCCATAGCACAAAGAACTCCTTCCTGTCTTTGAAAATCAGGGAAAAACGAAGGAATGAAAACAAGCTGCATATACAACTTCTTTCATATAACAAAAATACAAGGGAATATACTATCGAATCATAAAAGCGGAAAGAGTGGGATTCAAACCCACGGAACGGACAAAGCCGTTCACCGGATTTCGAGTCCGGCCCATTCGGTCACTCTGGCATCTTTCCTTATCCGCCGCGAATATACAACCTTTTCTGTTTCGTTGTCATCGCGAAAAGCAATTTTTTATACATTACTCCTTTAAAAAGCCGGCCGATAGGTACGCAACTCCTTGCGCAACGTCAATGCCTTTCCATCGGTCATCCGATTCAATAAGTCCCAAAACCTCGGACCGTGATTCATCTCACGGGTATGTGCTAGCTCATGTAAAATAACATAATCCATTAAATGTGCCGGCAAAAGCATCAGGTAAAACGACAGACTGATATCTTTCTTCGAAGAGCAGCTTCCCCAGCGGGAACGAGCTTTCGAAATACTCACCTTATGATAAGGCAGCTCAAACTGACGGGACCAGTACTGTACTAATGGAGGAAGATATTCTTCTGCCTTCTTCCTCATGGCTCGCATTACAGCATTTTTCACCAGGGTCTGTACTCTCTTCGTTGTAAAATCGGCAGTAACGGGACAAGCTATCACGACAGTTTCATCCTTCAGACTCACCGTGAAATTTTTCAAGGGAGAAGGTTCCAGCCTTAACCGAAAGCATTCGGCTTCGATCGTAAAGTTTAAGTCGAATGGTTTTGGCTTGATTTCCGCACAAGCATGAAGCAATTTTTCTCGAAAAGGCGCAATGGCGTTGAGTAAAGCCGTCACGCTCCGGTAAGGAGGAGTGGTAACATGCAATCCATCTTCTTTTACCCGCATCGTAATATTGCGTGCCGAACGACGGACTGTAAAATGTATCTGCCCGAAATCTTTATCGGAAATTATCTGTTTTTTGCTTATCATACAGCAAACTTACATAAAAAACCGTATATCTCCTCTGCCGTAACCTTCTTTTCCCAATTAACTTTAACAGAAAACATTCATTCCTATCTACCCATACCAAACACTCACTTAACCTTTTTGCTGTAGATTTTTCGTGTCTTTCACATACCCAGCTCTACAAATTCGAGGAATAATTCCTCATACATCATAACACCAGCAAAAACAAAATGTATATATTTAAAAGATAATCAATAACTTATAGAAAACTTATTTTTTGGCACACCGCTTGTCCTTACATTTACAGAAACATTTGTATAACTATAAAAAACAACCATTATGAAAAAGATTTTAGTAGCAATAGCATTAGTAGCGAGTTTAGGAACATCTGTATCATTTGCAGCAACCAGTACAACTAACGTAACTCCTATCGAATTGAGTGCATCTGATTACACACCTATTGCAATTAAAGATTTGCCCCAAGCTATACAAGATACCTTGGCCAAAAACCTCAGTGAATACACCGTTAAAAGTGCAGCCTATCAGGAAGACGAAGACGGAGTAAAAACTTATCTTATAACCCTCGTAGACGCGGAAGGTGCAGAAGCCAACGTATTGTTTACCGAAAACGGTGAAATTATCGAATAAGGACATTCATCGTTCATTTCATACTATTAGTGAGTATCACAAGAAAAGGATTACTGCTCACGCGGTAATCCTTTTTTATTGAGTTAGTAAATTTTAATGTGAGAGAATTGAAACTTCACAGCCTCATCAATGATTTTTCTTAAATAAGCACTAACTATTTATATAAAAGCAAATGAAAATGTCAATTTATTGTTTCTCTACAACAGGTTGCTCTGAAACCTTCATCGGTGCCTTGACCGAATCCACTTTATAAGCTACCTGCGGATCGTGCGTGTTATTCTCAAACTGATCGTAAACATACACAACTCCCGCTTTGTTTCCATCCATGGAATGTTTCACCACTCCGCCTACCGTAAACAAAAGAGCCATCACAGCAGCTGCCTTAAACAAAGGCATAAAGCGTGTATGTAAAGTAAGGCGTCTAGCCTTCACTACCGGTCTTTCTATCTCAGCCAGAATACGTGAATCAAAGTCATCACCCAACTTTACCTCTTTCTCTGCTTCCTGATAAGCGAATAAAGGCTTATAACGAAGCAAATGTGCCGGAACTTCTTTCTGGTGGAAGAAAGAACGCAGAATCTGTTCCTCTTCTATGGAAGTTTCGCAGTTCCAGTACTTTTCTAAAAGTTGTTCAATGTACTTATAGTCCATAGTTGTCTATCTCGCTATATTTTAATTTAATCCGTTGCCTTGCCCTAAACAGATTCACCTTTACCTGTTCCTCCGTCAGTTGTAAGACATCGGCAATTTCTTTATAACTTTTCCCTTCTATATCCCGAAGTTGTACGATAGTCCGTTGCTTTTCCGGGAGCTCGTTTATTAAACGATGTACCAGCTTAAGTTGTTCGTCCTGCTCATACTTTTTATCGGGTGTCAATGCGTCAGGCATTTCCTGTGTTTCGGGAGTCAGCTCCATGTTCTGTGCTTCCTGCTTCTGGCTTCGGTCGATTGCAAGATTTCTCGCCACTGTCAGACAATAGGCTTCAATCGAATCGAACTGTGACCATTCATCCCGCCTGTTCCATACCCTGATCATAGTATCCTGCACGATATCCTCCGCTTCGGCACTATCGAAAGTAATCCGGAGTGCCAGCCTGTAAAGTTTGTCTTTCAGTGGCAAAATATCATTTCGGAAACTAATTTCTCGCATTGCTTTCTATAATAATGACGGGTGAGTTACACAAAAGTTACACCCACCCGCCTATTTTTTTGAATTATTTTTTTATAATCGTGCCCGACTTACCGTCGATAGCTGATGCTAAGGTTATTACAACTTGGGAGACCCCGGCCTCTACAGCTGAAAAAGAATTTTCCAGCTTCGGAATCATACCGCCTTGTATGATCCCTTCGGCTACATATTTCTGAAAAAGATCTGGAGTGATAACCGGAATGACGCTTTCATCATCGTCTGCGTCACGCAAAACTCCCTTCTTTTCGAAACAATAAATCAAGGTAACATCAAATGCTTCGGCAAGAGCCTTTGCTGTTTCACCCGCTATCGTATCAGCATTGGTGTTAAGCATATTCCCTTCACCATCGTGGGTGAGCGGAGCCATGACAGGAACGACTCCCTGGCTAATCAGGGATACAAGTACCTCAGCATTAACATGCTTTACATCTCCAACGAAACCATAATCGACTTCCTTAACGGGACGTTTTACCGAACGGATCACATCCATATCAGCCCCCGTCAGTCCAATAGCATTTACACCTTTCGCCTGAAGGCCGGCTACAATATTCTTGTTGACCAGTCCGCCGTAGACCATTGTGACTACTTTCAATGTTTCAGCATCGGTAATACGGCGTCCATCTACCATTTTACTTTCGATACCCAACTGTGCCGCAATTTTTGTAGCCGAACGTCCGCCGCCGTGTACCAGCAGCTTATAACCCGGTATCGCCGAAAAATCGGAAAGCAACTGGTTCAGTGTAGCAGCTTCCTCCACAATTTTTCCACCTACTTTTACAATAGTCAGTTTCTCTTTCATTGTATGCTTATTTTGTATTATTCCAAATATGTATATCCGTATAACCCGGAACGATAATTTGCCAGGAATTCTTTTCCTTCTTCCAATGAAATCTTACCCTCTTTCACAGACTTAGTAACCCATGTTTCGAGCGTACGAACGAGTTTCTTCGGATTATATTGTACATAATCCAGTACTTCTGCTACAGTCTCACCGTCAATCACCTGATCGATTGTGTATCCTTTCTCATTGACAGTAACATGCACAGCATTGGTATCACCAAACAAATTATGCATATCGCCCAGAATCTCCTGATAAGCTCCTACCAGAAACACACCGATATAATAAGATTCTTTTGCCTTAACAGTATGTACCGGCAAGTCGTGTGATACATTTCGCGTAGACACGAAATTTGCAATCTTTCCATCCGAGTCGCAGGTAATATCCTGTAATGTAGCCGTACGGTCCGGACGCTCATCCAAACGCTGGATAGGCATAATCGGGAAAATCTGGTCTATCGCCCATGAGTCCGGCAACGACTGGAACAGAGAGAAATTACAGAAATACTTATCTGCCAGCAGCTTGTCCAAGTTGCGGAATTCATCGGGAGCATGTTTCAATCCCGATACGATATGATTGATTTCGCGGCAAACCGACCAGTACAACCGTTCAATCTGCGCACGGGTCTTCAAGTCGACAATGCCATGGCTAAACAAATCCAATGTTTCCTCACGAATCTGCTGTGCATCGTGCCATGCCTCCAGCATACGACTCTGATTCAGATTATCCCATATCTGATACATTTCCTGTACCAGCTCATGGTCATTGGGACTTACTTCGAAGTCCTCATCCATTTCCGGCAAAGAAGCTGTTTCAAGTACTTCAAAAATCAAGACCGAATGATGGGCAGTCAGCGAACGTCCGCTTTCGGTTATGATATTCGGATGCGGAATGTTGTTCTTATTGCTGGCATCCACCATAATAGAAATAGAATCGTTTACATATTCCTGAATGGAATAGTTCACGCTACTTTCACTATATGAGGAACGCGTACCGTCGTAGTCAACTCCCAATCCGCCACCTATATCGACAAACTCAACCGGGAAACCTAATTGATGCAACTGTACATAGAACTGAGAAGCCTCGCGCAAAGCTGTCTTAATACGGCGAATCTTGGTAACCTGACTTCCGATATGGAAATGAATCAGTTTAAGGCAATCCTTCAGCTCTTTCTTTTCGATAAAATCGAGTGCTTCAAGCAATTCACTAGAAGTCAGACCGAACTTACTGGCATCACCTCCACTTTCTTCCCATTTACCACTTCCCGAAGAAGCCAGCTTGATGCGGATACCGATATTAGGCCGCACATTCAACTGTTTGGCAATCTTGGCAATCAGACGAAGTTCGTTCAACTTTTCAACCACCAGAAAAATGCGCTTACCCATTTTCTGTGCCAGCAAGGCCAGTTCGATATAACTTTCATCCTTATATCCGTTACAAATGATCAGCGAATCAGAATCCGTATTAATGGCAATAACGGCATGCAATTCAGGTTTTGAACCAGCTTCCAATCCTAAGTTGAATTTTTTCCCATGACTGATGATTTCCTCGACAACCGGCCGCATCTGGTTCACCTTAATCGGATAAATAATAAAGTTTTGAGCCTGATATCCATATTCTTCAGAAGCGATAGCGAAGCAGTTGGATATCTTTTCAATACGGTTATCCAGAATATCTGGGAAACGGACCAGCATCGGAGCTGTGACATCCCTCAGCTGAAGTTCATCAACCAGTTCCTTCAAGTCGACGGCTACACCGTCTTTACGCGGAGTTACCACTACATGACCCTTGTCATTAATACCAAAGTATGAAACACCCCACCCAGTAATGTTGTAGAGTTCTTCAGAATCTTCAATACGCCATTTTCTCATTTCACAACATAAAGTCTACGTTTATAATCTATTTATCTAATAATAATTTCAGTTGCTCTACTGATTCGCCGATCTGTTTATGACTTTCCAGCCTCTCGGCATTGAATTTATATTTAGCCTGCATGTAGAAACCTAAACGTTTCTGCAAGGCTGCTTTTATGACATCCATCAGTTCCTCATCTGTCTTATCAGCCAGCAGCGGACGCTTTGCTTTGGCTATTTTCAACCGACGGAACAAGACTTCAGGACTGACATCCAGAAAAACGGTATCACCCACACGATTCATATAATCTATATTATCGAAAAAGCAGGGTGTACCTCCTCCAGCTGCAATCACGACGTTTTCAAACTCTCCAGCCTCGTGCAACATGTTTCTTTCCACCTCACGAAAGCCTTCTTCGCCCCGTTCGGCAAACAACTCCTGCACCGTTTTGTGAAAACGCTCCTCGATATACCAGTCCAAATCAATGAACTGGAGTTGCATGGCTCGGGCAAACGCCTTACCCAGTGTGGTCTTGCCCGATCCCATATAACCTATCAAAAAGATTCTTTTCATTATTTCTTCTTTATGCCGCCGCGAACTTTACGCACCTCAGCCTTTTCCTTTTGCAATTCGATGACCTTAAAACAAGCATCCAATGTCAAATCGGCCGCCTCCACATTTTCAGGAATCTTATAATTCTTTTTCTGATATGCGATATACGGTCCGTAACGGCCATTCAAAATCTGCATATCCGGATCGGCATCAAAAGTCTTGATAACCTTTTTGGCTGCTGCATCCTGCTTTTCACGAATCAACGTTATCGCTTCCTCCAGCGTGACAGCCATCGGATCCATACTCTTAGGTATAGAAACGAACGTATTGTTATAACGTATATATGGTCCGAAACGTCCTGTTCCCACCGTTACAACAGCTCCTTCCCATTCGCCCAGTGTACGAGGAAGTTTGAACAGATCGAGTGCTTCTTCCAATGTAATGGTTTCCAGCGAATATTCTTTCTTCAGCTGAGCGAAACGAGGTTTTTCTTCATCGTCTGCCGTACCAATCTGCACAACCGGTCCATAGCGTCCGATTTTCACAGAAACAGGCTTTCCGCTTACCGGGTCTACCCCCAGCATACGTTCTCCTACCTTATGTTCTGACTTGGCAGCCATCGTATCTTCCACCAACGGATGGAAACCTTCATAAAAATGTTCCATCACATCCGTCCATTTTTTATCTCCTTCTGCAATTTCATCAAACTCCTTCTCCACACTTGCCGTGAAGTTATAATCCATAATCTGCGGGAAATATTCTTTCAGGAAGTCATTGACCACAATACCCACATCCGTAGGAATCAGTTTTGCCTTTTCACTTCCGGTTATTTCTGTTTTCGTACTTTCTGTAATCTTATTTCCCTTCAGTTGCAGGATTTCATAACTACGTTCTACGCCTTCACGATTTCCTTTCTCTACATAGCCTCGCTGTTGAATAGTCGAAATTGTAGGAGCATACGTAGAAGGACGTCCGATACCCAGTTCTTCCAGTTTACGAACCAGACTGGCTTCCGTATAGCGCGGAGGAGCTTGTGTAAAACGTTCCATTGCAATGATTTCCTTACAATCGAGCGACTGTCCGACTTCCAAAGCAGGAAGCAGACGACTTTCATCTTCCTGCTCCATATCCTCATCGAAAGATTCCTTGTACACACGCAAGAAACCGTCGAAGGTAACCACTTCACCTACTGCAATAAATTTATCGGTATATCCGCTGATTGCAATGGTAGCAGTCGTCTTTTCCAGTTCAGCATCCGCCATCTGTGAAGCCAAGGTACGTTTCCAGATCAAGTCATACAAACGTTTTTCCTGAGAAGTTCCCTCAATGGTTTCATTCGACATATAAGTCGGACGGATAGCTTCATGCGCTTCCTGAGCACCCTTCGTTTTCGTTGTAAAATGACGCGTATGCACATATTTTTCACCCATCAGTGAAAGGATGGTATCGCGGCTCGTACTCAGTGCCAGATCCGACAAGTTTACAGAGTCGGTACGCATATAAGTAATCTGTCCGTTCTCATACAACCGCTGTGCCAGCATCATGGTCTGTGCCACGGTATAGCCCAACTTACGCGCAGCTTCCTGTTGCAAGGTAGAAGTTGTAAACGGAGCAGCGGGTGATTTCTTTATCGGACGAGTAGTAATATCTTCTATTTTGAATCCAGCATTCTTGCAACTTTCCAAAAATGCCTTTGCCTCCTCCTTGGTTTTAAAGCGCTTTCCTAAATCAGCCTTGATTTCAGCTCCTTTGTCATCGGTAAAAATAGCGGTGACCTTATAGGAAGCCTCACTTACAAACGCATGTACCTCACGCTCACGCTCCACAATCAGACGCACGGCGACCGACTGTACACGTCCAGCCGACAAAGAAGGCTTGATTTTCTTCCACAATACCGGTGATAGTTCGAAGCCCACAATACGGTCGAGTACACGACGCGCCTGTTGAGCATTCACCAAGTCGACATTAATGTCACGCGGATGTTCAATGGCTTTCAGAATAGCAGTCTTGGTAATTTCATGGAATACAATACGCTTTGTCTTTGCCGGGTCGAGTTCCAGCACCTCAAACAAATGCCACGATATAGCTTCTCCTTCACGGTCCTCATCGGATGCGAGCCATACCATATCGGCCTTTTTCGCTTCCTTTTTCAATTCAGTTACCAGTTTCTTCTTGTCTTCCGGCACTTCGTATATCGGGGCGAAATGATTCTTGATATCGATACTGAACGCCTTCTGTTTCAAATCGCGGATATGTCCGTAACTTGAAAGTACCTTATATCCCTCTCCCAAGAACTTTTCAATAGTTTTTGCCTTTGCGGGGGACTCAACTATTACCAGATTATTTTGCATAATTTCTGTAATCCATTTAGTGATTTTGGGACAAATGTATGAAAAAACCTGAAGTACACCATATAATAAGGTGCGTTTTTCTAAAATTCTTCCTTTTTTAGAGTATACAACTCACAAAATACGAAAAAGAGAATACATTTACCTCGGAATGATTTTCACAGCCTACCATAAAAAAAGCCTGCAACGAACGTAAATTCGCTACAGGCTTCTCTTTGAGTATACAGCTATCAGAACCGGAAACTTACTCCAGCCAGCACATTGAATCCCTGTGAAGGATAACCTGCCTGAGTAATATAATGCCGGTTCAGTACATTGTCGAAACGTACAAAAACATTCAGACGGTTAAAGAACTCATAACCAGCCGACAGCGAAAGATTGTTTATCGCATCCGCTTTCTTCAGTTCACCCGCCTTGGCACGTCCTTCATAACGATAATCTGCCGAAATCCAGAATTTGTCGTATACATTCGCACGTGCAGAAGCTTCCAGTACAAACTGAGGCTTCAGATAAAGAAGCATCTTTGCCTCATCTTTTACATTCCAGCTATAATAAGTTCCTTTGACAGAAAAGTCGAAAAGATCTTTATATCCATAAGCCACTTTCGCTCCTCCATAGCCCACTTTCGCTTTTTCCTGCGACAACAGAGAATAGCAGTAGGGGAAACTGTCTACTATGACACCCGGCTGAAAGATTTCATCCTTTGTAATGCGATAGCCGCCAAACAAGTGAAAGCCCAGTCCCGGTACCGGAGAAGCTTTGAATCCGGCCTGTATATCGGCTGGGCGTATACGATGTACGCATCTGGCTAATTTGCCCCCAGTAAGGAGAAATTTCATTCAACTGACGGAAGTCATTAAGCTGAGTACCTCCTGTCGCATGCAGGTATACGGTATAAGCATCGGCAAATGTATAGTCGACCTTTACATCCGGAGCAGCCTTGATACCACTTCCATTGGCCGACTGCCAGTCGACATGCGCTCCTACACGCAGACGTATATCATCATTTTCCAGCGTATAATAAGGATTCAGCCTCAACAACGTATAGTCTTTCTGTTCTACGTCATAAGTCAGGTTATCCATACCAAGTCCGACTCCTACCCGTTGTTCGTCATTCAATGCACCAGATATAAATCCAACCGTATGGAATATATTTTCCGATCCATGTCGCATGTAAGGAATATCATACTTACGGCTAAAGCTGCGCAAGCCCGTCTGTATAGAAAACTCTACCGGAAGCTTTCCTTCTACAGAAGCCACTCCCACATACCCTTCTCCCAGCGTATAATGCTGTCGGGTAGTTTCGTACATGTTCTGAACTTCCTTCTCCATTCCAGGCATGTAATTGAAAACCTGTGAAGTAAAAGCTCCGCCCAAAAAGAGTGAAACCTTCTGGAAATCATGTTTGTAGTCCAACGATACATCCGTACGGTAAAAGCGAGATTTCCAATCCCCCTCATCGGGTACTAAAGAAGAAATGTTGCCATACATACCATACAAGGAACCCATGAACTGCAAACGGTCACGACGGGAAATATCCCACAGATACGATGCCTTCAGGTCGGTATTGTTCCGGCTGCCATAAGCACCTCTGATATACCCCCGAGGAGCATCCGGCTGTTTCTGTTCACTGGTAATCGGAGCCATCGGCGAAAAGCTCCACGTCGTGAGCGGACGTACCGAAGTAGCATAGTCGATATGTTGTTTTGCCACAGCAGGCTCCTCCACTTTTGGCAATACGTTTACCTTAAAGGCATCCATCACTTCGGGGTTGTATTGATTCTCCACCACCACTGTACGGTTCAATGTAGAATCTTTAGCCTGCTCCTGTGCATAACCTTTTACTACAGGCAGCAGCGCCACTCCCATTATAATAGCAGATATATGTTTCATTGTTTACTTCCCTTATTAAGTTTTGCCAATCGAGTTTCTATCATGCCCGCAATGTCATCGTCCGCCTGATAGTTCTGCTGCAATGACAACAAATATTGCTTGGCATCCAGGTTACGTCCAAGTTTCATATATACATCCGACAGCAGGACGAAACTTCTTGCCAGCCAATAAGCATGGGGCGTACTGACCTCAATGTAATCGAGTACTTCCTTCTCGGCTTTATCTGTCTGTCCCGCATCGAAATAAAGCTGCGCCAGCAAATATTTAGCTTCAGCTCCATATACATTACGAGTATCTTTTGACAGAACGCTCAAATCATTCACAGCCTCTTTCGACTGTCCTTCGGCCAGCAAGGCCTTTGCCCGATAATAATAAGCCTCATTCTTCAGTTCCGGAGTCAGTTTGCTTTCGGCAAGCAGTCCCGAAGCTACCGCAACAATTTCCTGATAATCTTTTATCATCCAAGCGCTGCGCATGGCACCCGTACGAGCCTGTACCCGTTCTTCCTGCGAAGCAGCCCGGTCTGCCATCTGCTTATAAAGTCCCAATGCCTTTTCATATGCTTTATCCTTATAAGCCATATCGGCACACATCGCCATCGCTTCACCCGAGAACTTATTGTCGGGATAAGCAATTACCTTATCCAGATGAGAAGCCGCGCCCGTATAATTCTTCTCATTATAGTCTATCAATCCCAGGTAATAATGTGCATTGACACTGAATGCTCCCTGCGGGAACGATTGCAAGTAGCGGACGAAGCTGGACTTTGCTTCGGCAATATTGCCACGCATGTATACACGTTCGGCAGCCACATACGTCAAGGAATCACGTTCGTTTACATCGAAATTGGCACCACCCGGAATAGTAGAAGCAAATGCCATGTAATCGTCTACCCGGTTCAAGTCAATATAAATCGATTTCAAGTCACGCTGCGCCAGACGAGCTTCCTCACTTCCCGGATAAGTAGAAATAACCTTCTTATAAGCAGCTATCGCCTCATTGTATTTATCATCCTGATAATACAGCAGACCGATTTCATTGGCAGCACGACGCGACAACGGACTTTCCGGATAACGCTGTACCAACAAAGAATAACGCTTGATGGCATTCGCATTATCTTCCATCTGTACAAAAGCACGTCCCTGTTCATACAATGCATCGTCTATGTATTGCGATGTTGGGAATCCGGAAATCAGACGGTTCAACAGTTCGATCTTCTGAGTATACTCACGCTGCAAGCCTTTGATAATACTCTGTTGAAACAACGAGTAGTCCGAGAGCGACATAGAATAGCCGGATGCCTGAGCATACTGAGCATCGGCCGCATCAAAGCGTCGTGCATAGAAGTTACAGTCACCCATTCGGTTATAAACATCTGCCACCACATCGTTCTCCAGCCGGATACCCGATTCCGCGCAACGAGTAAACCAAGTCAGTGCCTTATCATACTGTTTTTGTTTAAATGCCGTATAGCCCAGATTATACAAAGCCAGCGCGTACTCTGTACTGCTTCGGTCGGGAGCAAATTCCAAGAACTGACGATAGTCGGATGCAGCAGCATCGTATTGCTCCAGACGATATTTGGATTCACCCCGCCAATAATAAGCATCCGCCTGTGTCTGTTGGTTATAGCGCCCCAGTTGAAGCGACTGAGAAAAATAGTCAATGGCATTTTCAAAAGCAGCCTGCGCGAAAGCCTGCGTTCCCAGACGGAACAACAACTTCTGCTTAGCCTCCAGAATACGAGTTCCCGGATGACTGATTTTCGCTATCGAATTCAAGGCAGCCATGTAGCTGCGTGTATTCATATAAACCTCTATCAAGTAATCGTTCACCTTTTCCGTATAGGCAGAATTCGGGAACTCGTTCAGAAAACGTTCGAATACCGTTACTGATTCCGCAAAAGGAGAATAAGAGGTTTCATGTATACACAAGGCATAGTTATAGAACGCCTGCTCCTTGATACTGCGGTCGTAATTCATGGCAGAAGCCTGCTCGAAAGCCATTCGTGCCCGACTTCTATCTTTCAGCTGCAAGTAAGCAAGTCCCATGTGCAAATAGGCATTCTGAGTCAACGCATCCTGCCGGGTAGTAGCTTCGCCCAGCGTAGCAGCAGCCTCTGAATAAACTCCCGTATTGAAATAACTCATACCCAGTTTATACAACGCATTACGGTTTACCCCGGCTTCCGCCTCATTCTGGTAAGCCGATAAATAACGGATGGCACCGTCGTACTCTTTCAGTCCGTAACATGCCTCTCCGTAAATACGTTTCATCTCAACCGTTTTCTCCTGGCGAGGATAAGCCTCCAGGTAAGTCGAAGCAATCTGTCGTGCCTGCTGATAATTACCTCCAATCAGATAAATATCGGCAATATAATAAGGAGCCAGCGGTACATATTTGGGCGTTGTTCCTGCCTCACGGAAGCCTTGCAAAGCTTCGTTATACCGTTTCTGTACGTAATCAATATATGCCAGATAGTAAACGGCATCGGTATGATACTCACTGCTCACCTCTTTCAGTATATTAAACCACACAGCGGCTTCCTGCAAGTTTCCCATCTTTAAATAAGCTGTACCCATACGCAAAGTACAGGCATCACGCTCTGCATCTGCCAGCAAGTCGAACTGACACGCCTTAAAAGTAGCGATAGCCTCCGGAAACTGTCCCTGAAAGAAATAGGCTGAAGCAATGAGAGCGTGCACCCTGTTGGCATAACGGGACTCGGGATATTGTTCCAGATAATGTTCCAGCTGCTGAATGCAGTCGGGAGATTTCAGTTCATACGACGTGCAAGCAAGCATATAAGCAGCCTCATCGGCCAGCGAAGCCTGCGGTTTCTGCTGCACATAGCGCGACAAAGTCTGCCACGCCGCCGCATAATCACGACGAAGAAATAACTCCTTGCCGTCATCAAAAAGACGGCGGGAATCGGTCAGTGGCTCCACCTGTTGCGCCATCGCCATAAAAGGCAACACACACATGGCTCCTGCCACCCATACATGTTTCTTGTTCTTCATATCTATATCTTGATAGAATATTTATTGTACTTATTTATCTTTATGCTCTTCCAGGAAACGAGCGACGCCCTTACGTACAGAATCTAGTCCAAACTCTTCCGGTTTTATCTGATCCAAAGGCATCCAGAACGAATCAGCCACATCATCCATTGCCAGCAAACGACTGTCGTCTGCCACCCGGCAAAGAAAGAACAAATCGAGCGTATGTACCAGAAAGCCCGAATACAAATACGTATTCGGAAGTGAAAACAAGTAAGTAGCCTGTACCACCTGCAATCCGGTTTCCTCCCGTACTTCGCGAGCCACCCCTTCTTCTCCGGTTTCTCCCATATCGATAAAGCCTCCCGAGAGGTCGAGTGTACCTTTTGCAGGTTCCTTGCCTCTGCGGCATACCAGAAGTTCATTCTTAGCATTTAAAATAAAAGCCACCGTAGCGGCACTCGAATTAAAATAATAAGTAAAACCGCAGTCGGCGCACTTCTTAGCCTTCTCGTTTCGTATTTCGAAATGAGAAGATCCGCACTTGGGACAATATTTAAACAAATCCAGCGGGTGCATGTCTTAAAAGATTTATAATATTTAACTCCACAAAGATAGAAGAAATGAAAACACAACGGGGAAAGTTAACACAAAAAAACACCACTACAAGGCTCATTTCGAGCCGGATTCTGTGCTTCGGGCAAGAATACACAATGAGCATATAGAAAAACTACCTATCTTTGCCAGTCAATCATCCTATTAAAAAGAACAGGTTATGTTAGAACGAGATTATATCATGCGACTGATCAGGCAGTTTTTTGAAGCATTGGAAAAGCTGAAAGAAGAAAAAGAAACCAAGCCAGTAGCAACTCTGCGAGTGGAAGTTTACAGCATGTACCGAGCTTATTTCCGCCAGCCTGAAAGTTTCTTCTACGAACAAGATGCCGAATACATCCTTCATTACTTACAAACCGAATTTCCGGAACAAGAGTTTCTGCACCGTATAGAGATGCTTTCCGACTTGCTAAGTTATGATGCATCTATCCAGCAGTCGGCCGAGGAGAGAAAAACGTTATATCAGAAAGTACTGTATCTGATGAATTATCTGGACACGCATAGTGATACCTTTTCCTTCGACAGAAGGCGCAAAATAGCAGAAATCAAAGGGCTTATATGCCCATAGGGAGTCTTTTTTGTTCTTTTCAGTAAAAAAAATATGTTTTTCGTTGACATCTATAAGACTTATAAAAAAGTTTTCCTATATTTGCTTACAAAATGATAATATAGATTGCTTATATGGAAAAAATTGATAACCTAGACAAACAGATTCTGGAAATTATTTCCCAGAATGCTCGTATTCCATTTAAAGACGTTGCCGCTGATTGCGGAGTTTCTCGCGCAGCCATTCACCAACGTGTACAGCGACTGATAGACTTGGGAGTCATTATCGGCTCAGGCTATCACGTAAACCCCAAAAGTTTGGGATACAGTACTTGTACATACGTGGGTATTAAACTGGAAAAAGGTTCCATGTATAAAAGCGTGGTAGCAGAACTGGAAAAAATTCCTGAAATCGTAGAATGCCACTTTACAACGGGACCGTACACCATGTTGACAAAACTATACTCAACAGATAACGAGCATCTGATGGAGTTGCTGAACTCTAAGATACAGGAAATTCCCGGCGTAACTGCAACGGAAACATTAATTTCACTGGAGCAGAGTATCAAAAAGGAAATTCCTATCCGCAAATAACTGACAGATGGAATGGCTTTCAACTTTTCATTTTGAAGGGATTATAATAGGTATATGTACCTTCCTGATTATCGGGTTGTTTCATCCGATAGTGGTTAAAGCCGAATATTATTGGGGAACGCGCTGCTGGTGGTGGTTCCTGCTATTGGGTATAGCGGGAATCATTGGTTCACTACTTGTAAGCAACCTAGTGATTTCTACCTTATTGGGCGTATTTTCCTTTTCTTCCTTCTGGACAATAAAAGAGATATTCGAACAACGTGAACGGGTTTTGAAAGGATGGTTCCCAATGAATCCTAAGCGCAAGCACGAATACGAATCTTGATACGGAACAATCTCCTTGACAAGAAATACCTTTTACGCCGCTTCCAACGAGCTTATCGATTATACATTTGACACAGACCGTTGGAAGCGGTGTTTTTTATACCCTTTTACGGATTATATTCTTGCAGAGGCAATTCTCCTCTCAAGGCACCCAGCGCATTCATGGCAAGTGCCCCCATCTCATCCTCACCCGGAATGACTACAATACGTGCTATTCCTTCCAGCCAATCTCTGAGCAAAGACACGCAATAAGTATTATTGGCAATGCCTCCTGTTAGAATAACGGCATCCGTCTGTCCGTGTAAAGCGACATGCATGGCCCCTACCTGCTTGGCAACCGTATAAATCATGGCTTCCAGTACCAGCTTATGTTTTTTATCGCCGGCATGTGCCCACCGCACGATGGTAGGAACATCCGTCGTCCCCAGATGAGCCAGCAAACCTCCCCTGCCATTCAGCATCTTACGAATTTCCTGATACGTATACTTTCCGCTAAAGCACAAGTCGACAAGCTGCCGTGCCGGAATAGTTCCCGCACGCTCCGGGCTGAACGGTCCTTCGCCATTCAAAGCATTGTTCACGTCAATCACCTTTCCGTGATGATGCGCACTGACCGAAATACCTCCACCTAAATGAACCACAATCAGGTTGAGTTCTTCATACTTCTTGCCAATCCGTGCCGCATAATTGCGGGAAACCGCCCTGCTGTTCAAAGCATGAAAAATAGAAATTCGAGGAATCTCCGGAATACCGGTCAGACGAGCCACGTCACATAACTCATCAGTCACCACCGGATCGGCGATGAAAGCCGGACATCCTGCCGAAGCAGCCAGTTCGTCGGCTATCAGAGCAGCCAGATTCGAGGCATGCTCCATATCGGCATGCCATAAGTCGTGCTTGATACGTTCATTTATCCGGTACACCCCTCCCGGAGTAGGCTTCAGCAAGCCACCGCGTGCAATGATGGCATCGAAGTGTAAAGGTATACCTGCCTGCTGCAACGCTTCCGTCACATGCTGACGACGATAGTCATATTGTTCATTGATGTGGTGAAAGACTGATAAATCTTTAGCTGCGTGGAACACACTCTGCCGCCACACCTGTTTATCATCTTCGTATACTGCCAGCTTCGTAGAAGTAGAGCCGGGGTTGATCACTAGTATTTTCATATAAGGTCCATATTAATCGTTTTGGGTACCAGCCAGACACGCCAGTGCCAGGCTATAGAACTTGGAATTTCCTGAATCGCTGCGCGAAGGTACCACTACCGGAGCAACGGTACCCGTAAGCATGCCCGCCATGTTCGCATCTCCAAACAGCGAGAGGGTTTTATAAAAAGTATTACCCGATTCAATATTCGGGAAAATCATGATATCGGCATTTCCTACCACCGGCGAACTCAGTCCTTTTATCTCTCCGCTATGACGGTCGCAGGCAGTCTTCGCGTCCATCGGTCCGTCGATAAACGCAGCACCGAACTTGCCGGCACGTGCTTCTTCTTTCAGCTGCACATAATCCAGCGTGTGAGGAAACTTTTCGTTTACCTTTTCCGAACAATGTATCAGTGCCACACGAGGTTCTTCGTTGCCCAACTTACGGCACAAGGCAATATCATTCGCTATCATCGCCCGAAACTGCGCCAAACCCGGACGGGGTATGACGGCCGCATCCGAAAACAACAGCAGTTTATGATACAGCGGAATCTGTGCAATAGCCACATGACTCAGAATATTTCCCGGGGGCAACAGGCCTTTTTCTTTCTTCAATACAGCACGCAACAGATTGTCGGTATTAATGAGTCCCTTCATCAGAATATCTGCCTCGCCTGTACGTACCAGTTCAACAGCCAGTGCGGCCGCCTCGTCGGGAGTAGAAGTAACATATATACGGACAAAATCGGGAGAAGCCGCATGCAAGCTGTGTGCAACCTCCACATGCGCCTCATCGGTGACCAAGAGATATTCTGCTATTTCTTCACGCAAGCTACGAATAATAACGTATTCCGTATGAGGGTCATTGGGACATACCACAGCAACCCGCCGGCGGATACCAAGCGAACGCAGATTATTCACCAACTGGGTAAGGGTTCGAATCAATTCCATACCATTAGATTTTTAGCAAATATGAAAAATAAATCTGAATTTATCTCTATATTTGTTCGGTTTCTACGAAATATTAACTTATGAAAACGTTTCAAACATTTGACATCGAAGCGGACTACAACGTACTCCACAACCGATTTCCCAATCATAAAGATGCGCCGGTCATCGGAATTACCGGTAATTTCAGTGACGGAAACTTAACGCTTGCTCCCGGATATTATACTTCCATTCTGAAAGCGGGAGGCATTCCGTTCATTATACCCCCATTCGAAAATACTGACATAATGATAAGCCTGCTCGACAGCCTCGACGGGCTTCTTCTGACAGGAGGAGGAGATATAAATCCACTGTTCCTGCACGAAGAACCAGTAAAAGAATTACACAACATCAATCCTTACCGCGACCGTCAGGAGCTGCTTCTTACCCGCCTTGCCGCCAACCGCCAGATTCCGATACTTGGCATTTGCCGGGGAATGCAGATTATGAACGTAGCACTTGGGGGAAGCATCTATCAGGACATTCACGTACAAATGGAAGGTACGCGTATCAAGCACAGTCAGGACATGGACCGTGCCTTCGCCTCCCATACCATACGGATAGAAGAAGGCAGTCTGCTGGCACGAATCATGAAGACAACCTCCTTGCCTGTCAATTCATTCCACCATCAGGCTGTAAACGAAGCGGCACCGGGATTCCGCATTTCGGCCCGTGCCACCGACAACGTAGCCGAAGCCATCGAAAGTACAGAATATAAGTCGATGCTGGGGGTACAATGGCATCCTGAATGCTTTATCCTGAACGATGACGAATACATGATGCCGCTCTTCGAATGGCTGTTGCAGGAGGCTGCTTCTTTCCGCACAGCGAAACGCATGCATCACCGTATACTCACACTAGATAGTCATTGCGATACGCCGATGTTCTTCGGACAGGATATCAATTTCGCCACACGCGATCCGAAGATAAAGGTCGACTTACACAAGATGACCGAAGGACGTCAGGATGCAACCATCATGGTGGCTTATCTGGCACAAAAGGAACGTACCGACGAAGCCTTACTGGCTGCGACAGCCAAGGCCGACCAGCTGCTGAATGAAATAGAGCGTATGGTCGCCATGAACTGTACGGCGGTAGATATTGCTTACACGCCAGCCGATCTTTATCGTTTGAAACGGGAAGGGAAAAAAGCAATCATGCTGGGAATAGAAAACGGATATGCTATTGGAAAAGATTTGACGAATGTAGAACGTTTCCGCAAGCGCGGAGTAGTGTACATGACACTCTGCCACAACGGCAACAACGATATCTGCGGATCGGCAAGATACAATGATGAGAAGATCGGTGTCACACCTTTCGGCGAACAGGTTATCCGTGAGATGAACCGTACAGGTATGATGGTCGACTTGTCGCATGCCGGCGAACAGACCTTCTACGATACGCTGGAGATAAGCAGCCAGCCGGTTGTCTGCTCCCACTCTTCCTGCCGTGCGCTGTGCGACCATCCGCGCAACCTGACCGACAACCAACTGAAAGCTATCGCCCGCAAAGGAGGAGTCGTACAGGTTTGTCTGTACGGCGGTTTTCTCCGTTCGGACGCACCGGCAACAATCTGCGATGCCATCGAGCACCTGCATCACATGGTCAACATCATGGGTATAGAACATGTGGGCATCGGAACCGATTTCGACGGCGACGGAGGCATCATCGGCTGTAACGATTCTTCAGAACTGATAAACCTGACACGCCGGTTGCTCTATGAGCGCTACAGCGAAGCCGACCTCCGCCTGATATGGGGAGGAAACTTCCTGAGAGTCATGGAAGAGGTACAAAAATAACCACATCTTACGTTTACAGAGATGTCCCGACGTTTTCGGAAACTCCAAACTTTCTCTCCGAAAAAACGTCGGGACATTTTTTTATTTTTTGTACAAAAACGCAGAAAATTTGTACAAATTTCTGTTCCCTTCCAGTGAAGAAAAATTCCAGGTCTCTCGAAAAAAATTTCATCGCACGGTACATTTTTTCATCAACTTGCGTTAGTAAAGAGAAAAAGCAACAAGCTACCTATGAAAACGATGAAAAACATCTTGCTTATTACCTGCCTGTTTCTGCTTTGTGCCTGTGGGGAATACCAGCTGGAACAAGAAGAAAACGGGACAACCGGAGAGACCGAAAACGAAGTTTCGTACACACTGCAACTGAATATCGGCAGTCAGGACAACGCCAAGCTCAACTATCCGCTGTCGCTCTTCCTGTTCGATGACAAGAACAACTGTGTGGCGCAAGAAAATATTCCCGACGAAAACAGTGAATACAGCTCATCGATGCCGAAAGGGAAATACACAATGGTCCTATTGTCGGGGCTGACGGATAACAACTATTCGTATCCGCTAGAAATCATCCCCGACAGTTACATTACGCTACGGAACAACAATTGCTCGGATAAACCGCTGCAAATGGGAAAGGCCAGTGTCAACCTCACCCAGTCCACCCGAATCACCCTCACACTTTCGTATGTCGTAGCTTCACTTACCTTTACGCTTAACGGCATCCCTGAGCATGCTACCTCGACAGAAGTAAGCATTTCACCGGTCAGTTCGGGTATTTCGTTCAACGGCGACGACAAGAATGACAAACGTCAATGCACTGTTTCATGCCGGAAAGAAGGCAACCGCTGGATAAGCGATGCGGTATATATCTTCCCGAACGAGAGTTCACAAACCCATCTGTCGATAAACATTCAGACTCCCGACGGCAACGAAACCTATGGATATACGTATCAGGCAACACTGAAGGCTGGATATCCCTATCATTTTACCGGATATTATAAAGGAGAAGTATCGCTCGACGGAGAGTTTCAGGCCGACGGATGGCAACCGGAAGTCGACTGTGAATTCGGATTTGATGAAATTCTTCCCGATGAGGGTGACGACGATCATAATACAGACAGCGGAAAAGATGACAACGATTCGGACAACACCGGCAGCACCGAAACACCGGATGATACAGAAGAGACCGATACTTTTATCGTTCCCGAGCTGCCTGATGCCGATACGATATGGGGATATTTTTATGTCTGGCAAGTCACATCATTGTCGGCTACCGAAAGCAAGGCTATCCTTATAGCGCCCGACCAATGGTACACCCTGGCAGCAGATGCTGCCGGACTGCTGGAGGCTTACGAAAAAGATGATATAAGTGGATGGAGAATGTTTACAACGGAAGAGGCAGTCGCTTTCAGAAACCAGTTTCAGGCGAGCATAAACGACCTGAATACTTTTATTTCTGAATACGGATTCGACCGATTTAAATATACGGATGGAGCACGTTACTTATGCAACGACGGACAGTCCACTTTCAGTCTGGCAAACAATCGCATACTGGATGCCGGAAAGACGGTAGATTATTACTTACGACCGGTAAAGACTGTACGGTTCAAGCTAAAATAGAAAGCCCTTTCTTTTATAAAAAAGGTGCAGAGTAGAACAAAACATTTCTGACTTTGTCTCTCTGCACCAACTTGCTATCTACTAAATAATATGTTGCTTTTCCAATTCCTCTGCTACGTTTTCCAGCTCGGCATACCATGCTTCACCAAATTTACGTATCAAAGGTTCCTTCAAGAACTTGTAAACCGGAACATTTTCTTTCTTGCCTAACAGTACGGCAGCCTTGCAGACATCCCACCGGTGATAGTTAACAGCCTTGTAGGGTCCGTAATCGCTTACACGTATAGGATACAAATGGCACGATACCGGCTTGTAGAAATTACAACGTCCTTCCCGATAAGCCTTCTCGATTGCGCAGTAACAATACCCTTTTTCATCGTAACATGTGAACACACAATCCTTTCCATTTACGATGGAAGTCACCAGATCACCTTCCGAATCGGTATAAACTACACCTTGTTTATCGATTACGGCACGTGCTTCGGGGGAAAGATCATCCCATATCACAGGCAATACCTCTTCCAGTTTCTCCACTTCTTCCAGCTCTACCGGAGCTCCCGCATCACCTTCTATACAACACTCTCCCTTACAGGCATCGAGGTTGCAGACAAACTTCTCGCGGAAAACATCCAGACTGACTATTACATCGTCTATCTGTACCATCTCTTTATAATCTACCTTTAGTATTACGGCGCAAAAATACAAAAAAGATATGGCATAGGAATCATGCAATATACCTAAAAGTAGGTATTGCCCATCTAACAAGAGGACCGTACCTTTGTATTGTAATCATTACAAATTTAAAAAACAATAAATAATAATTTAAAAACATACATTTTATGAATTCAATCATCAACTCAAGAGTACCCGAATTTAAGGTACAAGCTTTTCACAACGGACAGTTCATCACCGTATCAAACGAAGACATCAAAGGGAAATGGGCTATATTTTTCTTCTATCCTGCCGACTTCACTTTCGTATGTCCTACCGAACTGGTAGACATGGCAGAGAAGTATGAACAGTTCAAAGCCATGGGAGTAGAAGTTTATTCCGTAAGCACCGACTCACATTTCGTACACAAAGCATGGCACGATGCTTCCGAAAGCATCCGCAAAATACAGTATCCGATGCTTGCCGACCCGACAGGAGCTTTGTCACGTGCCTTCGGTGTCATGATTGAAGAAGACGGAATGGCCTACCGTGGTACCTTTGTCGTGAATCCGGAAGGACTGGTCAAGCTGGTAGAAATACAGGATAACAGCATCGGACGAAACGCCGACGAACTGCTGCGCAAGGTACAAGCAGCTCAATTTGTGGCTTCTCACGACGGTGAAGTATGCCCTGCCAAATGGGAACAAGGCAAGGAAACCCTGAAGCCAAGTATCGACCTGGTAGGTAAAATCTGATAAGAACAAGGAGAACTGCTTATGTTGGATACAGCGTTTAAAGCACAACTCAAACAGATTTTTGCCGGACTGGATGCTGAATACGTGTTCGACATAGCCGTACATCCTCAGCACGAAAGCCGCAACGAACTGATCGAATTGCTGGAAGATACAGCTTCCTGCTCGGATAAGCTATCGTGTACCGTCCGTGACGGTGAAGGACTGGAATTCCGTATCCTGAGAAACGGAGAGGAGTTGCGCATCTACTTTCAGGCAGTGCCCAACGGACACGAGTTCAGTTCGCTGCTGCTTGCCGTGCTGAATGCCGACGGAAAAGGGAAAAATCTTCCCGATGATGCTACCCGACGGAGAATCGAACACTTGCAAGGCAATGCCACACTGACGACTTACATGTCGCTTTCGTGTACAAACTGTCCCGACGTGGTACAGGCACTCAATATCATTACCTTACTGAATCCCCGTATATCACATCGTATCGTCGACGGTGCATTATTTGCAGAAGAAGTTCAACGGCTCAACATTCAGGCGGTTCCTTCTGTCTGGCTGGACGGAACCTCCATACATGTAGGGCGCAGTACATTAGGAGAATTGCTGGATAAACTGGAAAGCAAAATGGGAACCGATTCTTCTTACCAGCCAGTGACAGAAGAACGTCATTTCGACGTACTGGTAGCAGGAGGAGGACCTGCCGGAGTTGCCGCAGCCATCTACTCGGCACGTAAGGGACTGAAAGTGGCTGTCGTAGCCGGACGTATCGGGGGACAGGTAAATGAGACCGTCGGTATCGAGAACGTCATTTCTGTTTCTTACACTACAGGACAGACCTTGGCAGCCGACTTACGCACTCACTTGTCACATTACGAGAACATTACCATTTGCGACAACCGTCAGATAGAAACATTCTCCCTGCAGGGAGGACAGAAAGTACTCACCGTAAAAGGAGGGGAAAAGTTCCTCGCTCCGGCATTGATTATCGCCACCGGAGCTTCCTGGCGTAAACTGAACGTACCGGGAGAAGCCGAATACATCGGTCGTGGAGTTGCTTTCTGCCCGCACTGTGACGGACCTTTCTACAAAGGGAAGCATGTAGCGGTCATCGGTGGAGGAAATTCCGGAGTAGAAGCAGCCATCGACTTGGCGGGTATCTGCTCGAAAGTTACCGTACTGGAGTTTATGGATACTCTGAAAGCCGATCAGGTATTACAGAACAAACTGCATTCACTGACCAACGTGGAAGTCTTTACTTCCGTTCAGACCCTAGAAGTACAAGGAAACGGAGAGGCCATGAATGCGCTGCGCATCAAGAACCGACAGGATGAAACCGAGAGCCTGTTGCCGCTGGACGGTGTATTCGTACAGATCGGACTTGCAGCCAACAGCCGGCCCTTTGCCGAAGCACTGGAAACCAACCGGATGGGAGAAATCTTGGTCGACCGCAATTGCCGCACTGCGATACCGGGCATCTACGCAGCCGGTGACGTGTCCGACGTGGCCTACAAGCAGATCATCATATCGATGGGCGAAGGAGCCAAAGCTGCCCTTTCTGCCTTTGAAGACCGGATAAAAGGGATCTGCTAATCTTAACATGAGCTTGATATAAAATCATTTACCGGCACGGCGTTTGTTTGTTAAACGACTGACTTGTTAACAAGTGCCAGCTTGCCATTCCCCGATTTTATATCAAGCTCACATTTTTTGCCACTTCACATTTCGGTTACTTCCTGTGACCGGCTATTATCTATCAGAAACTCATAAACATCGTTTGCCTCTTTTTCTTTCAAGCTTCTCACCTTAAAAGAAGTTCCGTTGGTGGAAACTATCAGAATCACACGATGGAAGAAAGGAGTAAACGGAGTTCGTCTCAGACTGACCACTTCCACATTGGTGTATTTAATATAGTTCCTGATATCGGCCAACTTACCGTTATGTATCTCAATATAATCTTCTTTCAACGTGATGCAGCTCCGGCGAGCTGCCAAAATTCCCTTTAGCAAAGATATCAGCATATAGACTACAGGTATTGCCAGCCATGGGTACAGGTGGTAATAACATAATACGGCAGAAACTATCAGGCACACAGGAAAATCAAACCGCATGGTGTAACCAATGACCCCTTTACCCGATTTTGCTGATAGAATCGTTTGCGAAGTAGCATAATCCTTGCCCAACCACCAGTTCAGAAAATGTCCGGAGAAATTCGAACCATATATCTTTACATCACTCTCATCCTTTTCTTCGGTAGCATTGAACGCCTGCTTCAGCATAATTGTACAGCAGCCGAGGTATTTCTCCAAGATATTTTGTTTGACATAAACCGTACAAACCTTATCGTACGAAAAGCGACTGCTGAATCGGGTTATCAAACCACTCTCAAAGAACAACTGGGTGTCGTCGGTCTGTACCTCCATGTTATAGTAACGCATGAACACTTTCACGATCCATAATACCATTACAATAACATACAATAGGAGAAGAAGCATTACGAATACCGTTACCGAGAGGGAAGTATAATCGGCATGTTCATTGACATAATCGATGAAGAGATTCAAGATTCTATCGCTTGCCGAAAGTATTTTATCGTAGAAAGTAAACAGAATACCCAATAACACAATCATTCCCCGAAAATGATTCTGACAGAAAGCCCCTTTTATCAGATTCAGGTTACTCAGTTTCAGCGTATATTTATTCGTGACAGGCTTTGCTTCCCGGATTATGTTATCCTCTTCCACCGGTTGCTTATCCTCCTCCAGCGCTTGTTCCTGCTGTTCAATCCTTTCAATCAGAGCATCCCAATCTTTATAATCCAGAATAAGTTCCACTTCCTCTTCCTTGGACGCGAGGGTATCGAACGAAACTCCTTTCATATCGAGCAGACGATACATAAAGCCCCGTCGGGTTCTTAACGACTGCACTTTCTGCAGCGGTATGGTTGTTTCTTTCTTAAGAAATCCGTAGATAAGAATCAGATTCCCGTTTTTAATATAATACTTCTTGTAATAATAACTAATAAACGCCGTCACTACAGAAAATACCAGATAGCAGATAAACAGAAACAGCAATATTCTCATGACTTCCATAAAGGAACGTTGTCTGTCGGTATTAAACAACTTGAGAAGAGCCCAAATAATAAACGGACCGGCATAACCCACCAATCCCTTTACCAACAGGATGACAAAGGCACTCTTACTCATTCTGCGCGGCACAGAGAAGTCAGATTTTTCCATGTTGTATATACTCCATTATGATTGTTTTCATTACGTTTGCCCTCTCTTTCGTCAATCCCGGAATAACTGTTTCCGCCTCAAACTGTGCTCCGTTTACAATAGACACAGAATAAAGCCCCAACAGCTTGCTGACAGGATGTTGCTGTATGCTCACTTGTTGCACCTTACACAAGGGAATCGTTACAACAGTCGGGAAAAAGAGTCCAGAACGGTAAGTGATGTCGTGCTCACGAAAAGCGAATCCTTTACAAGCATACGCCTTGGGTAGAAGAAGCAGATTAACGATAGCTGCACAAAGTAACAGACCTTCCAGACCAGCAACAATGAGTGTTCGATAGGGCAATCCTTCTTTCAAAAGGAGGAGCAGCGCAAGGAGCATCATACAGATGTACACTAATATCGTTATTACGACCTGCACTTTGATATATTTCTTTTCCAGCGGTTCGTAGGTGAGATTTTCCACTCTATGGATGTTCTCAAAATCCAATTGTCGGTTTGTCATAGCATATTTACATAAGTTCAATTCAAGAGTAAAGCAGTCGGTTGGTCATTATGCAATAAAACGATCTACATGAGCCTCATCAGTATAACAGGCAAGCCGACGGCTTCTATTTCTGAAGCATAAAGTTATGGAATTTTATTATATCACAAAAAATAATTGCAAGGAGTTTATGATACAGCAGAAAAGAAACGACACGAAAAGACTTCCGAAAACCTGAGCCGAGAAATGCAGTACATAACTGTAGCAATCAAAAAAAGGGAATAACCCGACGGGCTATTCCCTTCTTGATATAAAGAATATAAAGGAACTTATCAATTACTTAATCAAGTCTTTACCAGTCATTTCAGCCGGCTGAGCCATACCCATGATGTGCAAGATAGAAGGAGCAACATCGGCCAATACACCGTTTTCCACCTTTGCGTTCTTGTTTGCTGTTACATAAACAAACGGAACCGGATTCAAAGAGTGAGCTGTATTCGGCGTACCGTCTGCGTTCAAAGCATGATCTGCATTACCATGGTCGGCAATGATGATTACTTCATAGTCATTAGCCTTGGCAGCTTCTACTGTATCTCTTACACAGTCGTCGATAGCCTTCACTGCTTTTTCGATAGCTTCGTAAACGCCGGTATGTCCTACCATATCACCGTTAGCATAGTTTACTACGATGAAATCGTATTTCTTGGTATTGATAGCCTCAACCAGTTTATCTTTTACTTCATAAGCACTCATTTCAGGTTTCAAGTCGTAAGTAGCAACTTTCGGACTCGGAACCAGGATACGATCTTCGTTATCATACGGAGTTTCACGACCACCGTTGAAGAAGAAAGTAACGTGAGCATACTTTTCAGTTTCAGCGATATGCAGCTGAGTCTTTCCGTTAGCAGCCAGATATTCGCCCAATGTATTCTGTACGTTTTCCTTGTCGAACAAGATGTGAACACCCTTGAATGAAGCATCGTACGGAGTCATACAGTAATACTGCAATCCCGGGATAGTCCTCATACCTTCTTCCGGCATATCCTGCTGAGTCAGCACGATAGTCAATTCCTTGGCACGGTCGTTACGATAATTGAAGAAGATAACCACATCACCTTCCTTGATTGTACCGTCGAAGTTAACGTTTACGATCGGTTTGATAAATTCATCGGTTACGCCTTCATCGTAAGATTCCTGCATAGCCTGAACCATATCGGTAGCCTTCTTACCTACACCGTTTACCAGCAAATCGTAAGCTTCTTTTACACGAGCCCAACGTTTGTCACGGTCCATTGCGTAGAAACGGCCGATGATAGAAGCAATCTTACCTTCAGACTGTGCACAGTGAGCAGTCAGCTGTTCGATAAAGCCCTTGCCACTCTTCGGGTCTGTATCACGACCATCCATGAAACAGTGAATAAATGTATTTTCCAGTCCGTATTCTTTAGCGATGTCGCACAACTTGAACAGATGATCCAGTGAAGAGTGTACACCACCGTTTGAAGTCAATCCCATGAAATGGATATTCTTTCCATGTTCCTTAGCGTAAGAGAAAGCAGAAACGATTTCTTTATTCTGCATGATGCTACCGTCGGCACAAGCGCGGTTGATCTTTACCAAGTCCTGATAAACGATACGTCCGGCACCGATATTCAGGTGACCAACTTCAGAGTTACCCATCTGACCATCAGGCAAACCTACGTTTTCGCCGCTGGCCTGCAACTGTGAGTGCGGATATTCTGCCAGCAAACTGTCCCAGTACGGAGTAGGAGTATTAAAGATCACATCATCTTTCTTGTGGTCGCCACATCCCCAACCATCAAGAATCATTAAAAGAGCTTTCTTAGCCATAATATTATTTTGTTTAAAAGTTGATATATCGAGTGCATGCTTTACAACATGCAAAAGTACAAAATATCCCTCGTATTAAGAATAAGTTTTCACTCTTTTTATGCATCGTCCTCAATGGATAACGAACTCTGCCAGACAGAACTGCCAGAAAAAACAGTCCCCCTTTCTATCTTCACGCAGACTGAAAGGGGGAATCATCAAAATAAAAAACAGGTATTTCTACAATTCTACTTCCTGTGTAAAAATTTCGCCAAATCTATTCTTTACCTCAACCTTTATTTTCTTTGCCTGACTGGAAGGACAAGCACGGAACAAATGACGAGTATGATAACCGGTACGCTCTCCTTTTTCCATATTCAGATAGTCCTGATCCTCATCGTCAAACTGTTGCATGGCACCTTTCAGCACCCCGTCCTCGTACCAGTTTACGGTGTATGCTATATCCCAATCCCAGATATTGGCAACAACATATTGTTTCTGTGTTTCAAATTCTCCGGGCTTGTAAAGACGGAACTGATAATCTGCCGGACGGCCGGTTGCCTTATACCGCCATTTTACATCATCCCCCTTCACGGTTACGACCAAGTATCCGTTAGGAGCGCCGCAACGGTTTACATCGCCTGCCCACCAGGCTCCACAGGCAGCCCCGATATTATGTTCGTATATTCCGGCTGCCGGAAGTGTATTTTCATAGAAGTGCGTATGTCCGGAAAAGATATGAGCCTTATAAGGTCGTAAGATGCGGAACAAAGCATTGGCATTACGCACATTATCTCCCCCTTCTACCGTCGTATTTGCTACCGGAGCATGAACATTCAAAAAGACAGTAGTCCCTTCGGGCACATAGCTTAAATCCTTCTTCAACCATTCAAGTTGTTCTTCGGTAAAGCGTTCTGTATATTTCTTACCGCCTTCATAATCGATATCCTTCATGGCAATGACATGCACTTTTCCTACATTAAAAGAGTAATCCGTAGGACCGAACATTTCATAATAGTTCTTCTCTCCGTATCCTTTCGCCGGTTCTGCCGTACGTTCCATATCGGCATACTGCAAGTTAAAGTCATGGTTTCCCATTACCTGAAACATGGTCAGTCCCATGTCGGAAATCGTAGTCCGATAAGGCGTATACAAATTCATGGCATCCCACACCAAATCCCCCAGTTGCATGCCGATCGTTTCGGGAACGTTCAGCGAATCGACCGTATACACCAAGTCGGGGATTGTTTCCGAACGAAAGCGTTCCAACTGTTTTTCATTCTTTACCTGCGGGTCTGAAATAGGAATAAAGACAAATTCATCCGTCTTTTTCTCCCGTTTCTGAAGTATAAAGTCGCATTGATTTTCCGTTTTACCGGCATCCTGATAGCGATAGAAGCCATCAGCAATTCCATTCTTTTCAGGAAGTACATAGTCGGCTGGAGTCGAAATATATACCATCGGCTGACGAACCGGATCGGTATCCAGCAAATACATTCCCCGATTATCGGTTGCCGTCATATTCTTTCCATCAGTTACAACCACTCCCGCTATGGGATTACCTTGCACATCTTTGACAGTTCCTCTTACTACAGCTTCATTTTCGGCAGCCTGCGCCGTTATCTGGCAAAGCAAAACCGCCATGCACAGCCATTGCCTGTATATTTTCCTCATACACTAGATTGAATTTATTTTGGGGCAAAATAACTGAAACAGTTTTAAGAACGTACGACAGTATGTTGAAGATAAGAAAACAAACCGGTTTCAATCTTATTACATAATTATAAATTATGAACAGCCTGTTGATAACTCTGAAGTTCTCAACAGGCTGTTCATAAGTATGACGTAACAACAAGCGTTCAATCCTCAGAAATCGAATGAGAGCTGCCCGTCGCCTAATAAATTGAACGACATCCGGTGATAAGGTGTCGTACCGTAGCGGGCAATCGCTTCCCGATGTTTTTTGGTAGGATAGCCCTTATTTTTCTGCCAGTCGTACTGGGGATATTCTTCGGCAAGCCGGTTCATGTAATCATCACGATAAGTTTTAGCCAGAATAGAAGCAGCCGCAATCGACAGATACTTGCCATCTCCTTTCACTACCGTAGTATGCGGAAGATCCTGATACTTATTAAACCGGTTTCCGTCAATCAGCAAATGCTGCGGACGCACCTTCAACTGGTCTATCGCACGGTGCATAGCCAGAAAAGATGCATTCAGAATGTTTATTTTATCAATCTCCTGCGGTGTAACGACTCCTACCGCCCATGCTATTGCATCCCGTTCAATGACCTCACGCAAGGCGTAACGCTGATGTTCCGTCAACTGCTTCGAATCATTCAACTGCTGGTTTTCGTAATCGGCAGGCAAGATAACCGCCGCAGCGTAGACCGCTCCTGCCAGACAGCCGCGTCCGGCTTCATCGCATCCGGCTTCAATCAAATCTTTATGCAGATAAGGCAATAACATATATGTCGTTTTAAATTCGGGCTGCAAAGGTACGAGTTTTCAGGCAAAACAAAGGTCACTTATGAGGCCAAGTTATCAATAAGTTATCCACTACACCGCGGAATGCTTGTTCTTACAACGGCTTTTCCTTACTTTTGCATCCGACTAAAAATCATGCCCATGTTCACTGTTATCGGATGTATGCTAGGAGGTATGGCGACCGGCTTTGTGCTCCGTCGTCAAAACCTTTCATGGATCGGCAAGGCCATCACCGTGCTGATCTGGATACTGCTGTTTCTCCTAGGACTGGAGGTCGGGAATAACCGTCAGATTATAGAAGGTCTTGCTACATTGGGAGTAGAAGCCCTTATTATTACGCTCGCCTGTCTGACAGGCAGTTGCCTTCTTGCCTGGGGACTGTGGCGCTGGTTGTACAAAAGAAAAGGAGGCAAGGCATGAAAGGCAGTCTGATTATTGTGGGATTCTTCCTGCTCGGTACTCTCTGTGGAATGTTCCATCTTCTACCTTCCGACCTCAGTCAGAGCAACATCAGCTTTTATGCACTGTGCGCCCTGATGTTCAGCGTAGGTATCAGCATCGGGAATGATCCGCAGACCTTACGAAATTTCCGCTCCCTGAACCCGCGACTGGTTCTGCTTCCCGTAGCCACTATTTTAGGTACCTTGTCGGCGGCGGCACTTGTCAGTCTCATCCTGCCCCACCGAAGTGCAAGCGAATGCATGGCGATAGGCTCAGGTATGGGCTATTACTCGCTATCCAGCATCTTCATCACCCAATACAAAGGTCCGGAGCTGGGTACTCTTGCCCTCCTTTCCAACATCCTACGAGAAATCATGACCTTACTTTGTGCTCCCCTGCTGGTCCGCTGGTTCGGAAATCTGGCTCCTATCTCTGCCGGAGGAGCAACGACGATGGATACCACCCTGCCCATCATTACCCGCACGGCAGGTCAGCAGTTTGTAATTGTATCCATCTTCCATGGTTTCATAACCGATTTCAGTGTACCGTTCCTCGTAACGTTCTTTTGTTCGTTCTAAACGCCAAAAACTATTGGTGCAACGCCATTACTTCGTAATCCTTTATAGCGAATTGATATACTAAGCGGCACGATTGACGAATTTACCAATCGTAACTACCCTTGTTACTACCATGCTCTTCCCATACACTATCGGAAATGCAGTTCATGATAATGTCAATCATCGCTAAAGCGTATGTTGCCTTGCTACCTTCTGGCCATTTCATGCATTGACAATCATAATCATCAAGTTAAAGGCCGTATTATAGCTCTCAACAACGCAAATATCTGTTTACCTTTTCATTTATATAGCTTTTCAAAGAGCCTTGTACGCCTGTATTCCTATTATCGTTCATTGTGTATTTTTTATTACATTTTCTCACTATTCGCAATTTACTCTTTACAATCAATGCCATTTGAAGATTTATTCTGACAACGCTTCCGCTGGTTTCTTTCATAAGCAGCAGTAAAACAAAAAAACATAAATTCTATTGTCGCCAGATTATAGAAATTCCAGGAAGTTATGTTTCTTATTATATCATCGTAGCCGGATGATGCACCTGTTATAATTGCCAACATATAGGCTGTAAATATTATAAAGCCACCTGCTAAAACCCTAGATATTAGAAATATTTTATCACTTCTATTTATATACCTTACATATAGTTCTATCAAAGCTTGGATTGCAATTACGATTAATAATATTCCAGCCCCTTGTAAACACGATAGTGATTTAAAAAAGACATCAATACCGTCTGTTATCTTTCCTACCACTAACAAGATATAACAGTTAATGGTTAATATACATCCAAACATAATATAGTCAGAATTAAGAAATCTCCTACAATCTATATTCTTAGACTTAATCGGTTCATGATTTGTATTTTCCATATATATAAAATTATTAGTGCATTTATTTCATTGAAAATGTTCCAGAAATCGGGATATTCAAACCTAACTCCTTATCATAACAATAGTCAATGATCTGTCCTCTCTTCAGACTATTGAGTTTTCTGATAACTTTTTTCTTCACAGTCGGCTTTCCAAAATAATGCTCCATTATGCTGGTCAAGTCCACAAACTCACCATTAAACAACTCCGCTACAGTATAAAAACCAATGGTTGAATTACCATATTCCCTTTTATGAATGTAAATGTCATTTTTAATTGCTTTAATAATTCCTTTCATATCAATATCCTTTATATAACTTATTTGCATGATGCAAAGTTATTGCTCTCTTGCACTTGACTTAAGTGCAAGCTTTCTATAAATTTGTAATCAAAGAAAATATTTATGAAGAATAGAATATGTATATGGCTTGTCAACCTCCTTCTTCGAAAGAAAAGGATGACACTTAGTGAAATTCAGGAAGAATGGCGTACCCACAATGCCGATTATAGTATCACACTCCACCGTAACACTTTTATGTCGTATAAACGTATGGCCGAAGAAATGTTTGATATAAATATTAATTGCGACCGTAGTACAAACGAATATTACATAGAATATCCTGAAGAGATAAGCAATTCACCAATCAACCAATGGCTTATCCGGACAGCTTCATCCGCAGATATAATATCAAGACACAAACGTCTTGCCGACAGAATTATCCTGGAGAATACTTTCGGAGGAGAAGAACATCTGGATGCCATAACTGATGCAATGATGCATGGAAAGTGTGTAAATATAGTTTATCATTCCTACTGGATGGAAGCACAAAGTTTCACAGTGGAGCCGTACTTTATCAAGTTCTTCAAACAACGCTGGTACCTTATAGGCCATTGCCACGAAAGAAATGCTCTAAGAGTATATTCACTCGACCGCATGGATAGTGCCAACAAATCCGAAAAAAGCTTTACCATGAAAAGCGAAGACTATCCACAAGTCATTTACAATGATAACTTTGGCATTATTCATGGAGACGAAAAAACAAAATCTCACGATATTCTTTTAAAGTTCACCATCCAACAAGGGCAATATATTCTTACAAGGCCCCTGCATCATACACAAGAAATAATCTCTAAAGACGATAATCATATTATTTTCAAGATGCACATGAAAATAACGCTTGACCTAGTGCAAGAACTTCTTTCCTATGGTTCCAGCCTCCAAGTTCTTAGTCCTGATTGTCTCATAAACGAAATTCGGAAGACCATTAACGAAATGAACAACTTATATAAATAAAAAGGAAAAGAAAATCCAATACTGTCTTACTAACAAACACAGTATTGGATTTTCTTTTTGATCAGTCAACCAAGCCTAAATATAATCCTCCAAACAGCCATCAAGACAATAATCCCCATCCTCGTCCTCATAATAATCTATATATACATTATGGAGACTTTCGCTCAAAGCCGAAATAATGCCGGCTGTAAGATATCTGGTATCATAGTAATCCTTATGTCATCCTCATCAATTTCAACTTCATCCTGATTATATAGAACCGCATAAGTAGCAGTACATCTTCTTGCATGTATATCCGAATCATTACTGTATTCCTGATTTTCTATAAACCATACATCACGGCGTACAAATTTTACTTTTCCTTCCATAGTACTTAAATTAATATAGTCCTAACATTTTTCCTTTGATACCAACCATGGCAGCATTAGTAACAAATACATTCTTGAATGTTCCTTTCCCTACTTGTGCATTGATTGCTATTACACTAAATAACAATACAATAATTAATAATACTTTCTCCATATTTACAATAGTTTTAGTTCTATGCTGCTAAGATATAGGGAGCTTGCACTTATTTACTTTGCAAGCAAAATAAAAATGGAGCACAATTATGGAATATAAATTCTTGATTGCATAACAGAATCAAATGTCGTATTTAGCCTTTAATTCATCAACCCTTTTATTTATCTCATGTAGAGTTTTTTCAGCCCTATTCAATCGCTCTCCCTTCGTTTCATAATTTCAGCAGTTTTCTTAGGGCTTTCTTTCATCTTTTCTTGTACAATATTCCAAACTTCCCCTTTTGTTATTTCCTTTATTCTAGGGGTATCGCCAATATTTTGTACAAACATTTTTATTTTTTGTACAAAAGATAAAAAAACGTCGAGACAAATTTCTAAAAACATGCCGACGTTTAAACTACTTTCTGCCGACGTTTTTTCGAAACAAGGCGATAATTTAACGTGAGTTCGATATAAAGATTAAAATTATCAGTTTGAAAATTAGGAACAT